>Ga0307991_1000182_pt1 | contig 48041 bp, 41 predicted proteins | sample EllFjometagen131_FD_203146 | JGI IMG/M metagenome (GOLD analysis project Ga0307991, IMG submission 203146) | Marine microbial communities from Ellis Fjord, Antarctic Ocean - #131 | ecosystem: Environmental > Aquatic > Marine > Unclassified | place: Southern Ocean | collected 2014-10-08 | reverse complement strand
TGACAGGTTTTCTTTAATGCATAAATCTGATATCGTGCCCCTTGAGTAAGCTGCTTGTAGATACCCATAATTGCTCCTTTGTCTTGGTGGGTAAAGATGCAATTGTACTACAAGTAGCTTGCTCTTTAACCAACCAATTAAAGTTGCACTTACGAGTTGAATTCAAGACCATTTATAAATCGAAGTCGTAAGATTCTACGATTAGATAAAGACAAAACAGCTGCGCCTACCCCCATTAGATAAGTACCGAAAACATAGTCGTGTTTCATGTTAGTACCAAATAATTTCATTAGAGTATATATTTCAATAAAATGAAATATACACCCCACAAAAAACAAACCTAGGCCATAAACAAACCATTTTTCATTAGGCTTATTTTTGGAAAGGAAATAACCCGATGAAAATAGCAATGTACTGAAAAACGGTCCGTTACGAGTATTGAAATCCACGTTAAAACCTATCGGTGTGTCTACATAAGACTTAAATAAAACTCCAACCACATACAGAGAAAACGCGAATATTAAGAGTGATTTGTCAGCTTTTCGATTAACGAATACGAGAGAGATATATAATGAAAACAACAACCCGACAAGAAACCAGAGATGTACTTTTGTACCCTGTAAAAAAAGTTTTCCTGGTTCCTCCAGCAAGTTTAACGCATTCCAATAAGCAACCTTGATTGGTCCTAACAGGCCATACTCAAAAATGGCCGATAGGTTATATGGAAGAAGATAAATAAAAGACCAAGCTAAGAAAATAGTAGAAATTCGAAGAGCCATAGCTTTTGTAACACTGAACGGATCTTCACCACTTCTAATTTTTAGCCCCCAGAAAAAACCCGAAATCACGAAGAAAAATGGTACAGCAAATCGAGCCAACTGGTTGATTATAATACTAGCACGATAATAAGTGTCGCTATTGTAGGGATTGTTTGCAAAGGGAGTTGTATGTATTACAATCACTGAAATAATTGCTAGCAGCCTGATACTATCTACACTTTCTATCCGTTTCATTGTGTTATCCGAGTTTTATAACATATATATTATCAGGCCATATTGACCTGATAAGTTGATATCTAATGGTCTTTATGGTAATATTGCCTTCTCTGAATATCAAATATAAAATATACATTCACCATACTTTGCAGGAAGAGAAAATGTCAATACAAAACCAGCCAAAACTGTTGGATGAGCTGAATATGGTCATGCGTCGGCGGCATTATTCCATCCATACCGAACGGTCTTACTCCGAATGGGTCAGAAGATATGTTCATTTCCATAAGATGCAGAACCGCCATGAATTGATGAAGGACAAAGACCGTAAGGTAGAAGATTTTTTAATGTATCTCGCGGTTGAGGGCAAAGTTGCTCCGGCAACCCAGAATCAGGCTCTGAATGCGTTGGTATTTTTCTATCGCCATGTGTTGAAGGATTCATTGGGAGAGAATATCAGGGCTGAACGGGCCGTGAGGAAGGTTCGGGTACCGGTGGTCATGACCCGGGATGAGGTAAATCAGGTGATTGCGGCGATGGGCGGAGTGCCACAACTGGTAGCTAAATTATTGTACGGTAGTGGCTTGCGGATTACGGAAGCTCTGCGATTACGGGTTCAGGAGATCGATTTCGCGATGAAACAATTGACGGTGAGGAGTGGTAAGGGGGATAAAGACCGGGTAACGACTTTCCCAGCCTCGATTATTCCGCTTTTACAGAATCATTTGGAAAAAGTCAGATTGTTCCATCGGAAAGATCTCGCTGAGGGGTATGGAGAAGTCTATTTGCCGCATGCGCTGACGAAAAAATACCGGAAAGCGGCCCGTGAATGGGGCTGGCAGTATGTGTTTCCTTCAAGCAATCTTTCAACTGATCCACATAGCGGGGTGGTGCGGCGGCATCATATCGATCCCAGTGTGGTCAATAAGGCAATTCGGCGGGCGGTGCGTCTGGTTGGTATAGACAAACGGGTGACAGCCCATACCTTTCGCCATAGTTTTGCCACTCATCTACTGCAGCGGGGTACGGATATTCGGACAATCCAAGCTTTGCTGGGACATAATGATGTGAAAACCACGGAAATCTATACACATGTGCTGAAACAGGGAGGCCATGGCGTTGTCAGCCCACTGGATGACTTGGTTTTCAAATAAGAAAACAAAATACTCATGTATTTCTGTACGGCAATTTATTTTGATACTGCTTGTCCATTTGTTTCGGTGAGATTTTCTGTCTGTGTATCGCTATGGCTTTGTGTACAATATAACCGCTTGTATTTAGACCTGATTTTTGCTATGCAGTTGTGCTTGATTTTATCAGCCAGGCGGCAATATCAGCCTTTCAGTGAAGAAAATAGTGAACCTGATGATTTATGGAGGTGGACTTCATGGGTTTGAACATCATCGTTACGGTTAAACAGGTACCAGATACGCATAATGTATCGGGAGATGCCATGAAAGAGGATGGTACGGTCAACCGTGCCGCCCTGCCGGCAATTTTTAATCCGGAGGATCTCAACGCCCTGGAAGAGGCTTTGAAAATCAAGGAACAGGTTGGGGGGGTGGTCACCTGCATTTCCATGGGGCCGCCCAATGCCGCCGAAGTCTTGAAGGAATGTCTGTATCGTGGTGCCGACGATGTTATTTTGGTGTCCGATCGTCGTTTTGCCGGGGCTGACACCTTGGCAACCTCCTATGCTCTCAAATGCGCCATTGAAAAAGTTGGTGACTACGATCTGATTCTCTGCGGTCGTCAGGCCATTGACGGGGATACAGCTCAAGTGGGGCCGCAGACAGCGGAAAAGCTCAAGATCAATCAACTTACCTGCATTTCAGCGGTAACGGCAGTTGATGATAATTCGATTACCGTCAAGCGCTTGGTGGAGGATGGTTATGAAATTGTTAAAAGCAGGTTTCCGGTATTGCTCACCGTAACCTCGGTTGCCAATGAACCGCGCTCAGCCAACGCTAAAAAAGTGATGACCTATAAAAATATTGGTAAAGAGGTCTGCAATTCTTCCTACGATGAAGCGTATCTGTCGCCCGGGGTTTGTGGGGTTGTCAGCCATATCAAGGAATGGAATGTGGAAGCCATCGGTGCGGATCCCGAGCGGTGCGGACTGTCCGGTTCCCCGACTAAAGTGAAAAAAATTCATAGTGTGGTGTTGACGGCCTGTGAAAGTAAACAGGTGCCAAATACGGATGTGGGAATTGCCGATTTAATGCACGAACTTATTGAAGAGAATATCATCGGATAGGAGCGGGAAATGGGCACTGGAAAAAATGTGATGGTTTTTATTGAAACCCGGCGTGGCAAGATTGCTGATGTCAGCCTGGAGCTGATCAGTGCGGCCAATCGTTTGGCCGGAAAACTGGGTGGTTCAGTGGAAGCGGTTGCCATAGGATATAAGCTGCATGATGAATTGAAGACTTTGGGCCAATACGGCTGTGGCCGGGTTTATTACACCGATGATGAACGGTTGGCTCATTTTACCTCGATTCCCTATGCCAAAACCGTGGTTCGGACCGTTCGGGAATATCAGCCCGGGGTGGTGCTTTTCGGGGCCACGACCATGGGTCGGGATGTGGCTCCGCAGGTGGCGTCGACCCTGATGTGCGGCCTGACTGCCGATTGTACCGATCTTCAGATCGGCGAGCATGACCTCAAAGATGTCCATTATGAAAACACACTGATGCAAATCCGTCCGGCTTTTGGTGGTAATATTGTCGCCACCATCGTCTCTCCCGAGAGTGTGCCCAGCATGGCAACGGTGCGGGAAGGGGTGATGAAAATGATTGAGCCAGATCCCAAAAAATCGGTGGAAATCATTAATGAGCCCTGCCAGGTTGCTGCTGCTGATTTTTTGACCGAAATTCTGGAAGTGGTGTCCGAGGAAAAACAGGTTAACCTGAAAGCGGCCCAGATCATTGTTTCCGCCGGAATGGGTGCCAACGATCCGGATGGCTTGGCTCTGGTCAGGGAGTTGGCCAAGGTTCTGGGTGGGGAGCTGGGATGTTCCCGGCCGGTGGTGGATTCCGGGGTGCTGGCCAAAGACCATCAGGTTGGTCAGACTGGAACTACGGTCCGTCCTAATCTCTATATCGCCTGTGGAATTTCAGGGCAGATTCAGCACCGGGCCGGGATGTCAGAGGCCAAGCGTATTATTGCTATTAACAAAGATCCCCAGGCGCCGATTTTTGCTATCGCCCACTATGCTATTGTCGGGGATGTTAAAAATGTGCTGGCGAAGATGATCAAAGCCTATAAAAACAAAGCATAGGAGTCCGATAATGTCAAATTTTTATCGTGATAATGCAGATATTCTCTTCCACATAAAAAACATGGATTTGAGCCGGATTATTGATTTGAAAGAAGATGGGTTTGCCGAAAAGGATGCCTATCCCTACGCTCCCCAAGACGAGGATGATACCAAGGATAATTACGATCGGGTGTTGGAGATTGTCGGTGAAATTGCCGGGGAGTTTGCCGCCCCCCGGGCCCGTGAAGTTGATGAAGAGGGGGCGATGTTTGCCGATGGTGAAGTGACGTATCCCAAGGGGATACAGGAAACGCTTGCCAGGATTAATCAGGCCGATCTGGCCGGTTTTATCATGCCGCGCAAATATGGCGGAATCAATATGCCCATGACCATCTTTTCCGCCGCTATTGAGATGGTTTCTCGGGCCGATGCCTCTTTGATGCTGGTTTTCGGCTTGCAGGGTCTGAGTGGTACCATCTGTAGGTTTGGTTCGGAAGATCAGAAAAAAAGATTTCTCCCTCGTTTTGCCACCGGTGAAATTTTCGGTTCCATGGCTTTGACCGAGCCTGATGCAGGCTCTGACCTGCAGTCGGTGATGCTCAGGGCCTTCCAGGATGAGGATGGACAATGGCGCTTGAATGGGGTGAAGCGTTTTATTACCAACGGCTGTGGAGATATTTCCCTGGTCATGGCCCGTTCCGAAGAGGGGACAACCAGTGGTCGGGGATTATCCCTGTTTATCTATGAACGCGACGGCGATATGAAGGTCCGGCGCATAGAACATAAGCTGGGGATTACCGGGTCGCCCACCTGTGAGTTGCAGTTTAACAACGCCAAAGCGGAATTGCTGGGTAAACGGAAACTCGGCCTGATCAAGTATACCATCTACCTGATGAATGGCGCCCGTTTGGCGGTGGCGGCTCAGTCTGTGGGTATTGCCGAGGCCGCTTACCGGGAAGCTTATGCCTACGCCAATGATCGGGTACAGTTTAAAAAACCGGTTCGTGATTTTGCCGTTATCTCCGAAATGCTGACGGAAATGAAGATTTCCATTGAAGCAGCCCGCTGCCTGGTTTATGAAACCTCGTGTATTGTTGATATCAAGGAAGGCATCGAGGACCGGATCGAGAAGCATCCGAACCGGGCCGCCGATCTGAAAGATGACCTGAAGCGTTATACCCGTTTTGCTTCCCTGTTCACGCCGTTGGTTAAGAGTTCCAGTGCCGAGATGGCCAACAAGGTCTGCTACGATGCCATCCAGGTGCATGGCGGGGTTGGTTTTACCAAAGAATTTGATGTGGAACGCCATTACCGTGATGCCCGGATAACCAATATTTATGAGGGAACAACCCAGTTGCAGGTGCTGGCTGCCATGGGTGGTGTGATTGGCGGGGTGCTTTCTGAGCGGCTCAATGAGTATGAGGAAGACAGTGATTTTTCAGCTATTTCTGAGCTTTTTCAGCCGGTCCAGAAAATGCGAACCCAGCTGGAGATGGCTATTTCCCATATCAAGGAGAAAGGGGATGCCGGTTATCAGGAATTTCATGCCACCCGACTGGTTAATATGGCCATGGATGTTATTAACAGCTACCTGCTGTGTCGAAAGGCTCTTTTGTCGGAACGTAAAAAAACGGTGGCGAAACTGTATATTTCAAAGGCATTGTATCGGGTGAAGTCAAGTTTGGACTATATCCTGGCTGATGATGATGGCTTTCTTCAATTGCACAAAGCGGTTATTGATGCCGAAGAAGTGGTTGAATCTTAAGAAGGATCGTCAGGAACTTGCTGAGGAACGATCTGAATTAAGTTATTAGCTTTTAGCCGTTAGCTATTAGTTCAATGATTGCATGATGTTGACCATTGCGAGCGTTCATCAGTCAGGACTTGTTTCTCAGTAACGTAATGCCCTGGTTTTTCAAAGCTAAACGCTGATAGCTCAACTTAGGAACGTTTTTACCGGAAGCCGCCGTCAAGGTGGCTTCTTTTTTTTCGGTTTTGAATAAAAAGCAGGTGGATTCACCCGCAGAGGCCGGACTGCGGTAATTCTTGACAATGATCGGCAAAAATCATTATGATAGTTGATAAATAATTCAACTTTCTGATTTGTATTGCCAGGAATATGACAGGATGTTCGGGCTTGGTTCCAAGCGGTATTGGCCGCCGAACGAATCACCACGATGGTGATTCGCGGCGGACGCCTCGGAAGCCATGCCGGAACATCCCTCTAAATTTTTTAGCTGTATTTAGAATAACTCAGAAAGTTGAGTAAATAATCGATAAGGGTGAAAGATGAAGAAGATTTGTTTAGCGGTTCTGGCTATTTTGTTTCTGGCTCTGACCCCGGTGATGGCAAAACCTCCAGTGGCCGTGTATTTCAGCCCCAATGGTGGTGCCGAGAAAGCGGTGGTGCAGGTTATGGATCAGGCGCAGCACAGTATTCAGGCAGCGGTGTATTTCTTTACCAGCCGGACGGTGGCCAAAGCCCTGCTGCGGGCCGGGAAACGGGGTGTCAAGATTTCCGTGATTCTGGATGGTAATGATGAAAGCGAATATTCCAAAGGGTTTTATTTGTCTAAACGGGGTATTGCCGTCCGCTATGCCCGCGGATTGCGGCGTCAAGGAAAGAAAATATCTTATGGTTTGATGCATGATAAGTTTGCGGTGATCGATGGGCATCTGGTGGTCACCGGTTCCTATAACTGGACGGTATCCGCGGAACGCTGGAACTATGAAAATCTTCTGGTGATTGATTCGGCTTCCCTGGCTTCACGTTATGAACAGGAGTTTAATAAAATATGGTCCAGAACTTTTATAAAGTAGCTCGGTACGTTTTCTTTCCGATTCTGGCGATTCTCCTTATTTTTTGTTTGTCGTCCTGTGTTGCGCCTCAATCAACCATCACCCGGGCTGAGCGACAGGGCAAGTATGGTGAAACCCGGGAATCGGCATGGGAGCGGCAGGCAAGGCAGCTTGAATTTGAGGGGGATTATCTGGGAGCGTATGAACAGGTTCATGATCCCTATTTGGATTCATTGCGTCCGGACTTGCGCCAGTGGCTGCTGCGTCTTCTTGACAAGATGTCTTTGGAATCATTGCAGAGTTTAAAGGGTTGGGAACAGAACAATGAGCTTCGCTGCCAGGTATTGGAAAAGATTTTTACTGGTCTGGATGAAAGTCAGTTACCGTCGGATGATTATGCCGCTGTTTTAAAGGATATCCTGACTAATTGTTCCCTGTCAGACTCTGCGAGATATCGCTATGAACAGTTGCTGCAATCATATTTATCGGGGGTTGAACGACCGTTTTTTACGGTTGGTTGTCTTTTACCCCTGACGGGAGAATATTCAGATCTTGGTAATAAAATTCTTCTGGGGATGGAACTGGCCCTGCAGGTTTTCCATGATAATCCATTGGAAAGTCATGATTCAGGGATAAAGCTCCTGGTGCGTGATACTGGCGGAGATAGTAGCCGGGCCAGGGAACTGGTGGGCCAACTGGTTGATGATGAAGGAGTCAGTCTGCTGGTGGGGCCGATGACCGGTCAGGCAGCTCTTTATGCCGCGGCTGAAGCAGAAAGTCGAGGGATTGATATTATAACCCTCACCCCGCGTTCGGGAATCGCGTCCCGTGGAGATCATGTGTTTCAGCATTTTCTGACTATGGAGAACCAGGCGAAACAGATTATGCAACTGGCGGTGGAGCGCCTGGGTCTTACCTCATTGGCATTATTGTATCCTTCCACCTATTATGGTCACCAAACGGCAAAGTTATTCAGGAAATACGCGCGGCAGTGGGGGGCTGAACTTGTGCGGGTTGTGAGTTATGACCCGACCAGCAAGGACTATGGGCACAGTATCAAAGAATTGATCGGCGTGGAAAAGTACGCTGAATACCAACGGCAGAAAAAAGTTTATGAAGCCTGGGCGAAGGAACAGACAGCTTCCGAGGAAGGGGAGAAAGACGGAAAATCAGCTTCAGTTAAGCTGCTGGCAAAAGAGATTGGTCTGGAGGTAGATGCGTTGTTTGAGAAACCTGGGGAGGGTGAGGAGTTTATGTCTCGGCCGATCCTTGATCTGGATTTTTCCGGGATCATTATTCCAGATTTTTACCAACGAATTCGATTACTGGTTCCCCAGCTGGCTTTTTACGATCTTATGGATACTTGTTTTTTTGGTACCCGGGGCTGGAATTCACCTAAACTTGCCGAAGATGCAGGAGAACAGGTGGAAGGGGCTTTGTTTGTGGATGCTTTTTGCCAAGAATGTGCTGAACCCCAACAATTGGTTGAATACCGGGATCAGTACGAAGCAATGTTTGCTGAAACAGCTTCAATTTATGATGCTTATGGTTACGATACTATGGTGCTGATCCGTCAGGCTCTGGCTGCATTGCAGCAGGATGGTCAGGAAATTAATCCGGAGACCATACGGGAAAAGTTGCTGGCCTTGCAGAATGTCCCGATGATAACCGGCATTACCTCCGTTTTGCCGGATGGTGAAATGGAGAAAACATTATTCAATCTCACTTTTCAGGGGGATGAAATTATTCAGGTTGATCCGGTTTGCAGCCAGAGTCATGACTAAAGACCATTTTTCAAGGTAGCCTGAAGTCATCCTTTCCCTCCTAAACGTAATTTTATCCATTCCTTAATTTTTTTGTAATCCTGACATTGTTTTGTGCTGAAATTGTTACATCCTTTGGATTGTGTTCCTGGTTTCATAGCGCCTGATATCTTCTGGGAATCTGCCAATCATTGATTATTGCTATGAGGGGGCAAGGTGTGTCACCGACAGCCTGAAGCGTATTAAACAAGGCCATATTTATACCATGGAAGGAGAGTAAGGTGCTAATTGCTATGAGGGGGCACTGTTGATGTGATTTTGGATATCGGCGGTCAGGATTCAAAAGTGATAGCTTTAAATCCTGATGGCAGGGTGCGCAAATTTGAGATGAATGACCGTTGTGCTGTCGGCACCGGCAAATTTTTAGAATTGACGGCCATGTCTTTAGGCTTTCGCCTGGATCAGTTTGGGCAGGAGGCACTCAAGGCGGAAAAAGATATTAAGATTAACAGTATGTGTGCGGTTTTTGCCGAATCAGAGGTGACTTTTTTGGTGGGGCGGGGTGAAAATCGTCTAGATATTGCCTATGGTCTCCATCGCTTCATTGCCAACCGGGCCGTCAGCATGTTGAAAAGGTTTTCTCTTTCCGGGGCAACAATCGCTTTTGTCGGTGGGGTCGCCTGGAATTCTTGTGTTCGTAGGTTGCTGGAGGAACACTTGAAAACCACGGTGCTGGTCCCGGAAAACCCGCACCGGTTTTTAGAGTGCCAGAGTGGAAATAACCCGGTGGAACAAGGCAAAGACTGGTTGTGGAAACAGGCCCATGGCAATGGAAACTGTGGCGATCAGCAGCAGTGGCAGGCTCATGGATAATGGTGGGTCTTTGATATGGTCATTGGCAGCCATTTCTGGATCCAGCGGGCCGAAAAAAATGATTTTTACTGAGCGGAAACAATAAACTACCGAGAGGGTAATGGCTGCCGACCCGGCGATGGCAACAATTAGTTTTCCCGGGATGGCATTGATGCCGGATTCAAAGATGCCGGTAAACATGACCCATTCAGCCGGGAAGCTGCTCATGGGCGGAAAGCCGGAAAGCATCATTGCCCCTATAATCCATAAAGCAGTCGTAATCGGCATCTTGCGTGCCAATCCCCCCAGTTGTCTCATATCTCTGATTCCCGTTGTGTAAACCAGAATCCCAGCTGTGGAGAACAGGATGGTTTTGCCCATAATATGGCTGAGAAAAAAGTACATGCCACCTTCAATGCCGGTCTGGGTCATGGAAGTTATTCCGAGGAAGGAATAGGCAAGCTGGCTGATGGTTGAACAGGCGGCAAAACGCTTTATATCGGTCTGCGCAAGTGTCAGCAGAGCTCCATATACCATGGTGATCAGGGCCAAAGTCATCAGGGGGAGAGAAAAGCTGCTAAAGTCATTGGTTAGAGGGAAAATAAGGATCCTCAGCATAACATAGACGGCGATATTGGCATAGACGGCCAGTAATCCGGCTATGCAGGTGGGATGTTCTGCATGAACCCAGGGCATCCAGACCTGAAAAGGAACAACAGCCATTTTTGTCAGGATAGTCGTCATGAACATGAGGATAATCCAAAAAGCTATCGGTTGGCCGCTTAATTGATGGATGCTGCTGATGGCAAAACTACCGGTATGGTAATAGACAATGACCAATCCGACCAGAAAGAATCCTGCCCCGATAACAGCCCACATTAAACAGATTAATGCTACTCTGACCCGGTCAACATAGCCAAAAAAAGCCATGATGAAATAAAGGGGCAGGGGCAGAATTTCCAGGAAGAAGTACATGGCCACCAAGTTGGTGGCAAAACATACGCCCATGAAGCCGGCAGGGAAGAAGAGAAAAAGAGCATAAAAACGACTATAATGACAGTTCCAGGTATATTGATCGATTTCTCCATAAATGGCTTCGATGCGATGTTCTATATAATGGTCAGCATAGAATGAAAGGGCCATGCATAGCAAGCTAATGATCAGGGCCATGGGTAGGCTGATGCCGTCGCCGAGGAGATTGAAGGTTATATCTGGCCCGGCAAAGGGATAGTATTCCATAAATGGTGCGGTAGCGGAACCGATCTGTGTGCATGCAATTAGTAGCAGGATGGTGGTGTAAACAAGGCTGCCCCGGGCAATCCAACCGACGCCTTGGCCTAGTTTCTGCCTGAAAATTATAATCGCCAAGGAAGCTAATGGCGGAATTATTATTATCTGAAGTAATGGATGTGGAATCATTAACGGCTTCTCCGGCGGTTGAAAAAATTAAAGCAAAGCGATGAAAAGGGCACCAACCAGAATGATCATGATGTAGGCGCCGACGTAGAGCATGTTTTCCGATTCTGTTTGCAGTTTAAAAGCCAGGCTGGGCAATTTTTTGGTAACCAGTCGGGGAATAAGCACATGGACCAGGTGGTCATAGGGATTTTCAATTTTTTCACTGACGAACCTGGCAAGCTTTAGTGTTCCATCCTCAAAAAATTTGGTGTAAAAGCTGTTGATATACCAGCGGTTCCAGCAGAATTGATGCACTTCATGCAATAGTGATGCACGATTGTAAATGATTGACCAATGGCGTCCTATATAGAGAAAATACGCCGGGATTGCTCCAGCCAGTATCGATGCTACTGAAAGTATGGTTACCAGCAGGTGATAATTGATGGCTCCATGTTCGGTATGAACGGCCGGCAATCTCAGGTGCTCAACTAGGTTGAGGTGAAATGCATGTTTCAGCAGATGCTCAACCTTGGGGCCGAAAATTCCCAGGACAATGATAAGAAATGCCAAAATTGCACAGGCCCCCCACATACTTTTCAAGGCTTCATGGGGTGGACTGTTTTTTTCACGCAGATGGGCTATGTTTTTACTTTCCGGACCGTAGAAAGTCATGCCGATAAATCGTACGGTGTAGGCCGCAGTCAGGGACACGGTAATCATTGCCAGGATGAAGACCGGGATATTATGGGCTTCCAGGCAAGTGAGCAGGATGGCATCTTTACTCCAGAATGCCGGCAAAGGCGGCAGGCCCATGAGGCATAAAGCGGCAATTATCATGAACAGCCAGGTGTAGGGCATATATTTTCGCATCCCCCCCATATCAAACATGTAGATTGAATGAACGGTATGGATGACGGAGCCGGCGCAGAGAAAAAGGCAGGCCTTGAATAGTGCGTGGCTCATAAGGTGAAAAATTCCGGAAGTGCAGCCATTGACCAGGGTTGCCTCTGTAAGCCCGGCAACTCCAAGGCCAATCCACATGTAACCAATCTGGCTGACAGTGGAATAAGCCAGTGCTTTTTTCAGTTCCAGGGCTACTAATCCCTGGGTGGCGGCGACAAAAGCAGTGATAGCGCCGATCCAGGCGACAATAACAAAAAAATAAGAAGCAGAATGACAACCGGCAACCCAATAACCATAGTAGAAAATAGGGATCAGGCGGGCGACCAGGTAGACGCCGCTTTTCACCATGGTTGCCGCGTGAATAAGGGCGGAAACCGGCCCCGGACCGGCCATGGCTTCCGGCAACCATTCATGCAGGGGGAACTGGGCCGATTTTCCCACTGGTCCGGCGAGCAGTAGAATCGTAACCAAGACCACCATTCCAGGTTGCTTGGCCATGACTGGAAACCAGCTGCCGGTTGAATGATAGAGTTCCAGCAGGTTCAGGGTTCGGGAATAATAAAAAATGATCAGGATTCCACCCAGCATGACCAAGTCGCCGAACCCGGTAACTACCAGTGCTTTCAGGCCGCAATAGGAAGGTTTGACCATCGGAGTTGGCGGTGGGCCGCCAATCCAGTATTTTTTCTCGTCTTTGTAATAAAAGCCAATTAAGGCGTAGCTGCATAGCCCGACCAGTTTCCAGCCGATAAATAAAAAGACCAGGTTGTTGGCCAGCACCAGCAGCAGCATACTGCCAATGAAGAGATTGACTAGCATCAGAAAACGGTTGATGGCCGGATCGTCCCGCATATATCCCAGACAGTAAACCGCAATGATGGCGCTGATGATGGCCACTACTACGGCAAGGATAATGCTTAAGGGATCCAGGAGAATACCACATTCAATCAGGAAGGGGTTGCGAAGCCAGATCAGTGAACTTTCCAGTGGCAGGTTTTCCGGATGCCAAAGATTGGGTAGGATCATCAGCGAACAGGCTGCAGCCAGCAATGGAAATCCGATAGCCACCGCATTGCGCAAAAACTTGCTTATGTGGGCCATTAATGGAATAGCCAGGATTCCGATAAAGGGAAAGATGATACATAGCCAGGCGAATTTCAATGTTGATGCCTCCATCTGCCTAAAATCCTGCTGGAATTATATGGATTAAGATGGTGTTGGTGATCGTACCGCTGAAAATGCCGGCCAGGAGAATTCCGGCAGCCATCAAAATGATTGGAATGCGCATGGAGAGGGGAACTTCCTGCATCCTGATCTGATCATAGGGGATTTTGCGGTTGTAATCTGCTTCGGGCTTTTCGAAAGATGCCACTTTAATGACCCTGAAAAAGTAGATGACATTAAGAATAGTACTGATCAGTAAGGCTGCCACGAAAACCCAGTGATGATCAACAATACAGCCCATCAGCAGGTTAAGTTTACTGAAAAAACCGCAGGTGGGTGGCACGCCGATCATGGAAAAGACGCCAATGGTGAACGCTCCCATGGTAAATGGCATCCGGCGGAAAAGATTTTTGAAATGATCAATGGTGCAGTCACCGGTTTGGTAAATGATGGCCCCGACAACCAGGAAAACACAGCCCTTGGTGAAGGCTTCATTAAGTATATGAAGAAGGGCTCCGGTAAGGCCAGCTTTGTTGGCCAGGCCGATACCCAGGGCTATGTAGCCGATCTGGGCAACTATCGAGTAAGAAAGCATTTTTTTCAGGTTATTTTGGGCAATGGCGTAAAATGAACCGATCATCATGGCAGTCACCGCCAGCCAGGTTATAACAGTCGTTGCCGGGATGATCTTGACGAAAAAGTCAGGTTGAAAAAGGCTAAACATGACCCTGATCATTAAATAAGCTGCTACCTTGGTAAACAAGGGCGCAATGAGGGCGCTGGCTGATGAAGGCGCATATGCATAAGAGTTAGGTAACCAGCTGTGCAAAGGGAAAAGAGCCATTTTCAGACTGATACCCACCAGCATCAACACCCCGGCGCTCAAAACTACCCGTGAATGATAAAGGGGTGGGATGAGGTGGCTGACATCGGCAAGGTTCAGTGAGCCAGTTACCATGTATAAATAGCCAACCCCAAGAAGATAACAGGATGCCCCGATGGTGCCCATGATGATATAGCGGAATGTGGCCAGTGGCGCATCTCCCTGTCCGGATGCAATTAAACCATAGCACGACAGAGAGGCGATTTCGAGAAAGACAAAAACATTGAACAGGTCACCGGTTACCACAATGCCCATTAATCCGGTTATCATCAGGAGCATCAGGGTATAGGAAGGCATCTGCCGGCCGGCCAATTCCTTGTTTATACTATGTTTTGAGTAAATAATAACAAGCAGGCTGACAATGGCGATAATCGGCAGAATGAAAGCACTGAGATAATCGACATAATATTCTATCCCCCAGGGTGGTGCCCAGCCGCCTTGGTGATAGGAGATGGGTCCATGCAGGATAACGGAACGGAGCAGGCCGATGGCGAAAAAAGTGACCAGAGCCAGGGTAAGTACCGCCCAGTAATAGCAGCGGTTGCTGCTTTTCCAGCCGATCAGCGGGGTTGACAGCGCGGCGATTAAGGGAACGGCTATAATCAAGGCAGGAAATTGGTGGACCATGCTTTATGCTCCTACTTCCTTGTTGATTTTTAAAATTTCATCTTCTTGTAGGGTGCCATATTTTCGATAGATCAGGATGAGAACTGCCAATGCAACCCCGGCTGTGGCGATGGAGACTACAATTGCTGTCAGCATTAGAACATGCGGCAGGGGGTTCAGGTAATGAGCCACATTGATGGCTGCCTGTTCATGTCCGTGATGGTGGTAGGGCAGGATGGGAACATCGACATGGCCGGTTTTGACACTAATGGAAACATAGAAAAGAATGACCGCGGTCTGAAAAATATTCATGCCGATCAGCTTTTTGACCAGATTTCTTTTGGCCAGCATGGCATAGAGACCAATCATCATCAGAATAACATACAGCCAATAGTTGTATTTACTGAGCAATAGATCAAGCATCTACTGGTCTCCTTGTTCCTTGTTTCGCCGCCGTAGAAGCAGCAGACAGACAAAGGCAGCGGTGAAAATCACGGTGGTTTCCCCCATGGTGTCATACCCACGATAATCAGCCAGTACGGAACTGACAATGTTGGGCGTTTCCATATCAATCATGGAATGCTGGATGTAATAGGGTGAAACATGGGTGCTGGCTGGTGATTGAGGGTCACCCCAGTTCGGCATATCCTGGGTTCCATAAATTAACAAAGAGCCAGCAATAATGATCAGGGCTAGGATAAAAGTTTTCAATCTTTTGACCTCCTGACAGTTTTGAACACGGCAGCTACAAAAAGAACGGTGCCAACTCCAGCAGAAACCGTTGCTTCGGTGAATGCTACATCCACGGCCCCCATTTCAGCCCACAACATGCACATGAAAAAACTGTAAGCACCAAGAATGATGGCCGCGCTCAGCAGATCCTTGATGTTGATGGCTGCCAGGGCACAGATGATGACAAACAGCAATAAAAATAAATCCAGTTGCCAGATCATTTTTTATCCTTTGTCCATGGTTGTACGCCGAGTCGGAAAGCTGCCCGGGAAAGTACATGGGTAGCCGTCGGGTTGGCGATGTAAATAAACACAACGATCAGGAGCAGCTTAAAACTGTCCAGGTTGATTCCATGGTGGATGATCAGTCCAGTCATAATCATCAATACTGCCATGGTGTCACACTTCCCGGTGGCATGCATGCGGGTGAACATATCGGGAAAGCGCAACAGTCCGATGGCAGAAGTTAGGAAGAAAAAGCAGCCGATCAGGATCATTGCTACGGCAATAACATCACGTACCACCATCAGAATTCTCCCTTAGCTTCAAAAGCTTCAAAATATTTGGCCGCCGCCAGGGTGCCGACAAAATTCAGCAGAGCATATGCCAGGCTTATATCCAGAAACATTTCCACCCGGCCATACAGAAAGCCGATGATGACCAGAATAGTCAAAGTCTTGGTGCCAATGGCCCCGGTGGCTACGATGCGGTCTCCCAGTGTCGGGCCGAAAACTACCCGGTAAAGGCAGAGGAAAACCATCAGGCAGAGGAAAATATCCACTGCCAGGAAAAAAGATTTCATGAAATACTCCTGCAGCTAAAAATTACGGAAATTTTATTCTCCGCCACTGCAAATTTCTCCGGTTTTATTTTCTTCAGTAGCATTATTACCTTTATCTCTGCCGGTTTCACTGCTGACGATATCCATGATGATACTGTACATGGCCGCCATGACCGCCAGTGCCACCCCTGTTTCTATACCCAGGATTCCCAGGGAGCGGGCTCTGGGAGCTGTTACCTGGAGCAAGGGAGCCAAGCGGCTGTAATCAAGGAAATTCCCCCCCAGCAGCAGGCAGATAAAACCGATCCCGGCATAGATCAGCACGCCAATGCTGCATAAGCGACCAGCCGTTCCCAATCCGAGGCGGTCAAGGGCATCCTCGTAGCCGTAGACCAGGAAAATTAAGGCCAGTGCTGCGGCCAGGATGACTCCCCCCTGAAATCCTCCTCCCGGAGAGTAATGACCGTGAGCCAGAACATACAAGGCGTAAAGCTGGACAAACGGTACCATTATCCGAACAACGGTCTGGGCAATGACATCTTCATACTTTTGCCTGATCATGGTGTTCCTCTAACTGGATTTTACCCGATATATTTGTTTAGTAACTTACAGGTCATTTTCTTTTTTTTAACAAGGAAATGTTCTGATAAGATACTTATTTTGCGGGCGCACTAATTAAATTTTTGGTTATGGGCCCCAAGCCCGCATCAGTAATGCTTACTGCAAGACAGTTCTTAGCCTTGAAATATATTGTTGATTCGCTTTTCCATCTCTCCGGTCAATAAGTCATCTGCAAAATTGCCCGCCAGGGCATGAATATAAAACTCATCATCTTTGACATCTAAGGTGATGGTCCCCGGGGTTAAAGTAATAGAATTGCCATAGGTGGTTTTGGCTAAATCTGTTTTTAGCCTGGTCTTAAAGCTAAAAACCTGCGGCTCTATTTTCAGTTTTGGTGATAAAACCAGCTTGGCAACCGAAATATTGGCCAGTACTATCTGGTAAATAAGCCAGGGAATGTAGAGAAAAAATCTCCAGATGACAACGTGATGGCTGGCAATATTTGCGGCGCTGAACAGGAGGTCTGTGGAAAAAAACGAGACCAAAGCGCAACAAAATACTCCTATAGAGACGTGAAACAGATCATAATGACCTGAAAGAAGCAGCCAGAAAGGCAAGAGAAGCAGAAAAGTTACAATGTATTTCCCTGTTTTGGTGGGTTTTTTTTTCATCATCTATTGTCTTTTATAAAATATTTTAAGTGAAAGAATATACCATACAAGTTGTTCATTTTCTTGATGACATTAATTTTAAAAAATTTATCTAAACCAATAATGTAATATTGTCAAGGATAAAACCAAGTCTGGAAGGCTAAAAAAGTGCAAACGTATAAAACGCTGTTACATGAGATTTCAACAAGCTACTTTTAGGGTCTGTTTACCATTTCGATTTTTTTATTGTTTTCTCTATCCTCATTTTTAAATATTACTGAAGTTTCAAGGAAATCATTATGCTGTTATGCGTAGTATCATGGTTACAAGAGAATTAATGACCGATTTTCGAGGTACCGGGCAAAGTAAGTTAAAATTATCATTTAGAGCTACCTCTGCTATGCACCTGCGAATATCAGGAAAAGCAAAATGCTTTCGATCTTTGATTGCATGCCGGCGATCCGGAGTTTTTTCCATCATGCAAGCATAAATCCAGGTCAATGAAGTTGCCATCATGCAAAAATTCAAATGGTTGATAACCGCATGGGGTTTTCTGGTTTGGGTCTCGGCACTGCCAATATCTCTTTTAAGCTCTTTGAAACCAGCTTCGATTTTCCACCGGGCACCGTAATATTCGATAATCTTTTCCATATGACAGGGTGAGATCCGTGGAGAAAAACGCTACCCAATGCTTTTGTCGAAATACCCAAACCACTTTGACTGGGCATTTGAGAGTTTTCAGCATAAATAATTTTTCATAAGCCAAGACTGTTCTGACTTGACCATAGAGATTTACCTAGCACTCCTTTGCCAGATCTCTATAGCTGTTGGCGAGCAGCAACATTGATGATTTTGACATTATCATAGAAGTTTGCAATTTCAGTCAACATGGTGACAGCCTGCTCTATTTTGGTTTGAAATTGCACTTTTTGTTTCCCCAGACATTAAGGGTTTATTATCCAGATCCTTTTTCGGATGGTAGAAACGAAAAGCCAGCGGCAGGCCGTGTCTGCCGACAAGCAGGTTGATAAAATCATCCAGCACTGTAATCAGGTTGCCATCGGTAAAAGGATCCGGGATTACTTTCCATAATCGTTTCCAGAGTTTCCCCCAAGGCAATTTGGGTGAGGCCATAAAGGTGTAGAATCGCCTCCTGTTGATAACGGTAAAGCCAAAGAGAGTTTGCAGGCATCGGAGTAAATTAGATGTTTTTGAAAAGGTAAACGGAATAATAACCGCAATGATACTGTAGACAAACCAAGTTGATTGTTCCTCGCCTTTACGGGAATAAGAAAAATCTTTTTTAAAATCTTTGAGTAAGGAGTGTAATATAAACATGACGAGGCCTCCGTTGTGTGTTTTGGTTGGCAAAAATATAGCGCAACCTGGCCTCGTTGTCACGTTAAATCATTGAAATTAAAGGATTTATTCTTATATCAAGCAGAAATGGCTTGAAAAAGCTCAACAATATCAACTACTTATAGATCACCTTCGCTGCTCCATAAGTGATTGTTTTTATTGACTTTTTAAAATTATTATTTTTTATCATTGCTGAGTGTGAGATATTATCTATAAGTATTCTCGACTCAAAATCTACATACTGTAAAGAGCGTGAAACTTTAGTAAATATTATTACAACATTGAATCTGATCCCCTGACTATGAAAAAATCGTCGAAAAAGTTGTCAGATTTATTGGTCTTAAATGGCTGGTTTTAAAAGGGGTCCAGTCGTTTTTCGTGGCCATATGCAAAAATAGTGTTTTCTGGATTTATTTTGCCAGCCAGATGGATGGTACTAAGTTTCACCCAAGAGCCAAAAAAAACTTGACATTCCAATTCTTCTCATGATAACTGTCCACCGCCTTTTGGATTTTATATTTTTGCTACAAGCAAGCTTCACGAATGGTATGGTATTGAACGTGCGACAAGTTGGAGATTACCAGTACCCTGTGGTTTCGTTTTTTTTAGCAATATAAAATAGATTTTTTCAACATTCGAATTGGCAGGAATTTTAGGAGTGTAGGCAGGTGATTGATCTTAATATTACGTTTCTCTTTCAGTGGGCGATACTCATCTTCATGATGTTCTTTTTGAATCAGTTCCTGTTCAAGCCTGTCTTACGGGTGATTGATGCCCGCAGAGAAAAAGTGGAGGGAACTCACGAAAGTGCCGCGACCCTCAATCAACAGGCCAGTCAGCATCAGGCAACCTATGAGTCTCGTATGACCCAGACAAGAGAGAGGTTGGAGAAGGAAAGTGCCTCTATGCGTGAAAGTGCAGTTGGTACTTCCAGAAACAGGATGGACAAGGCCCGCAATGAAGCCATGCAGCAGGTTGAGAATATGCGCCAGCGGATAGCTGTAGAGTACCAGAAAGTTCAGGAAGAAATGACTACTGATATAGAGGTGATTGCCAGGCAGATTTCCGGTAAGATTCTTGAGAGGGACGTTTCATGAAGTGGTGCAACAGTTCAATTGAAAAAAAGGTGTTGATTGTCGGCACATCAGTTGTCCTTCTTTTTGTGGTGCTGGCAGTTAACGCCCAGGCCGGTGAGCATGAAGCAGCGAAACATCATGAGTCACTCCTTGCTGCTCTTGCGGAAAATCCCGTTCCCTTGCTAAAGGATCTGCTTTGGCGGGTAATAAACTTTGCGATTTTATTATGGGTCCTGATTAGGTTTGCCGGAAAACCGATAAAGGATTATTTTGCCAATCGTCGGGAAGTGCTGATTCAGGGAATCAATGAGGCCAAGGAAGCTAAAGAGGCTGCTGAGCGTTTGTATCAGGAGTATCAGAAAAAACTTGCCAGTCTTGAGAATGAGGTTAAAGAGCTGGAGTCCAGGATCAGGGAAGAGGCTGAAGCGGAAAAACAGCAGATCCTGTCCGAGGCTGAGCAGTTCGTAGTGAAAGTTAAGCAGCAGGCCGGGCAGATGGCTAATCAGGAAGTTGTCATGGCTAAGCGGCGCTTGAAAGATGCAGCAGCGAAGCTGGCTATAGAAGCGGCGGAAAAGGTGATTAAAGAGAATATTTCTGCGGCTGATCAGGATAAAATGGTTGAAAACTATCTGGAAAAAGTGGTGGGTGCACAGTGATTCGAGATATTATAGCTAAACGGTACGCCAAGGCCTTTTTTGCTTTTGCCAGTGAACATGGAGTGTTGGATCGGGCTACTGAAGAGGTGCGGGGATTTGCTGCCCTGTTGGCCGATCATGAAAATTTGAGTGATGTTCTGAGCAACCCTGTCTATGAAACCGCTGATCGCAAAGCAGTTTTGAATGGGGTTATGGCTAAAACAGATATCAGTGACGGGGTTAAGGGATTTTTATCGATCCTGGTAGAAAAAAATAAAATGAAATACTTGGCGCCGATTGTCAGATATCTTGATCTGATGGTGGATACGGCCGAGGGACGTTTGCATGTTGATGTTGTTTCGGCAACCCCACTTGATGATGAAACCGCAGGCCGACTGAAACAGAAATTGACTGAACTTACCAGTAAGGATGTGCAGTTATCCGTCAAGGTTGATGAGTCGTTGATCGGTGGTTTGATTACCCGTTTTGCCGGGATGGTATATGATGGCAGTGTCAGAACGCAGCTGAACAACCTTGGGGAAAATTTGATAAAGGAGTGGTAGGAAACCATGGAACTACGTGCGGAAGAAATAAGCCAGATTATCAAAGATCAGATCGAGAATTATGATAAGAAGGTTGAGGTCAATGAGACTGGTACCATTCTGACGGTTGGTGATGGTATTGCCAGGATTTATGGTCTTGAGAAGGCCATGTCCGGGGAACTGCTTCTTTTTCCTCATGATATTTATGGGATGGTTTTAAATCTTGAGGAAGATAATGTCGGAGCAGCTATTTTTGGTGAAGACATAGAGATCAAGGAAGGCGATGAGGTAAAAAGGACCGGTAAGATTGTTGAAGTTCCCGTCGGGAAAGGCATTCTCGGTCGCGTCGTCAATTCCCTTGGGCAGCCCATTGATGGCAAAGGCCCGCTGGAAACCGATGAAACCAGAAGGGTGGAAATTAAAGCTCCCGGGATTGTTGACCGTCAATCTGTTAACGAACCGTTGCAGACCGGTTTGAAGGCCATTGATTCCATGGTTCCCATCGGTCGTGGTCAACGTGAACTTATTATTGGTGACCGGCAGACAGGTAAAACCGCGGTGGCCATTGATGCTATTATCAATCAGAAAGATACAGATGTCTATTGTATTTATGTGGCAATTGGACAGAAGCGTTCTACGGTAGCCCAGGTGGTGGCGAAGTTGGAAGAGTTTGGGGCGATGGAATATACTACCGTTGTTGCCTCAACTGCCAGTGAACCTGCACCGCTGCAATATATTTCTCCCTATACTGGGGTAACCATGGGAGAGTATTTTCGTGATAATGGTATGCACGCCCTGATCATTTATGATGATCTTTCAAAACAGGCAACTGCATATCGGCAGCTTTCTCTCCTGCTGCGGCGGCCTCCCGGACGCGAAGCTTATCCTGGGGATGTTTTCTATCTCCATTCCCGGTTGCTGGAACGGGCGGCGAAAATGAGTGATGAAAAGGGCGGCGGTTCCTTGACCGCCCTGCCTATTATCGAAACCCAGGCCGGTGATGTTTCAGCTTACATTCCCACCAATGTTATTTCCATTACCGATGGACAGATTTACCTTGAGGCAGACCTCTTTTATTCCGGCATTCGCCCGGCCATCAACGTTGGTCTTTCCGTCTCCCGGGTAGGGGGTGCTGCCCAGGTGAAAGCGATGAAGCAGGTTGCTGGTTCTCTGCGGCTGGATCTGGCCCAGTATAGAGAAATGGCAGCGTTTGCCCAGTTTGGCAGTGATCTTGATAAGGCAACCCAGGCTCAGCTGGCCCGTGGTAGCCGTTTGGTTGAAATCCTGAAACAGGACCAGTACACGCCGCTGACGATCGAAAAACAGGTTCTGATTATTTTTGCGGCTACCAATGGTTTTGCGGATGATTATGATGAATCAGTGTTGGGACGCTACGAAAATGAATTGTATCCTTTTGCCGAGAGCAAGTTTGCTGCAGTGTTGGCTGAGATCAAAGAGAAAAAGAAAATTGATGATGATCTGAAATTAAAGGTGGAAAATCTGCTGAATGAGTTCAAAGGATTTTTTAAACCTTAATTTTATTAATAACCGGATTTGAGCAATTAAGAAACTGTTGATCTCATAGGGAATAATAGATGGCTAATCTCAGGGATATTAGAAAGCGAATCGTCAGCGTCAAGAGTACCCAGCAGATCACCAAGGCGATGCAGATGGTGGCGGCTTCGAAGCTGAAGCGAGCTCAGGATGGCGTGGTTTCCGCTAGGCCCTATGCTATTAAAATGTATGAGGTGCTGGCTAGTTTGGCTTTACGTACTGAGTCAGGGAAGCATCCTCTTCTGCAGCGTCGTGAGGAAAAAAATGTTGAGCTGATTGTTATTACCTCTGACCGGGGGTTATGCGGCGGATATAATCATAATATTATCAAGACCAGCGAGCAGTTTTTAAGGGAAAAAAAGGGAGAATATGAAAATATACTCCTCAGCGTTATTGGTAAAAAAGTCAGGGATTATTATCGCCGTCAGAAAAAGGAATTTTCGAATGAATTTCTTAATCCCGGGAATGTGACTTTTTCCTATGCTGAAGAAATTGCTGCAGATGTCATTGATCGTTATATAGAGAAAACTACCGATGCCGTGTATGTTGTTTATACCGAATTCAAATCGGCCATGACCCAGAATGTCATCGTTCAGCGGCTGCTGCCTGTAGAGCCGATGACGCTGGCTGAAGATGAAGTTGCGGTGGAATATATCTATGAACCTTCTGAAGATGAATTGCTGGCAGATATCCTGCCTCGTTATGTTTATACCCAGTTGTTTAGAATGTTGCTGGAATCCGTTGCCAGCGAACATGGGTCCAGGATGACTGCAATGGATTCTGCAACCAATAATGCGGTTGAAATGGTTGACAGGCTCACCTTATTATATAATAGGGCCCGTCAGGCAGCAATCACCACCGAATTGATGGAAATTGTGAGTGGCGCTGAAGCGTTAGGTTAAGCTCGGAAAATAAAAACCTTTGAGGAGGCTTGTCAGGGATGAGTGAAAAAAATATCGGTAAAATTAACCAGGTTATCGGTCCGGTAGTTGACGTGGAGTTTGAGAAGGGGAAGTTGCCGGCGATATATAATTCACTGAAAATCACCAATCCCGCTATTAACGATCAGGAATGGAACCTGATATGCGAAGTTGCCTTGCATTTGGGTGAAAATACCGTCAGGGCAATTGCTATGGATTCTACTGATGGTTTGATGCGTGGTATGGAAGTTTGGGATACCGAAGAGATGATTACAGTGCCCGTTGGCCGGGAAGTTCTGGGACGGATTGTTAACGTGACCGGTGAACCGGTTGATGAACTAGGTCCGATTAACGAAAAGACAAGGTATCCGATACATCGTCCTGCACCTCTCTTTGTTGATCAGAGTACTGAGGTTGAAGCTTTTGAAACCGGCATCAAAGTAGTTGATCTCCTGGCGCCATACTCCAAAGGTGGCAAGATCGGTCTGTTTGGTGGTGCCGGGGTTGGTAAAACCGTTGTTATTATGGAGTTGATTCATAATATTGCCACCCAGCATGGCGGATTTTCCGTTTTTGGCGGAGTAGGTGAACGGACTCGTGAGGGTAATGACCTCTGGAATGAAATGAAAGGTTCCGGGGTTCTTGATAAAACAGCGTTGGTGTATGGACAGATGAATGAACCGCCGGGAGCCCGTTTGCGGGTTGGGCTTTCAGCGCTGACCGTGGCGGAATATTTTCGTGATGAAGAGGGACAGGATGTGTTGCTCTTCATTGACAATATTTTCCGCTTTACTCAGGCGGGTTCCGAGGTATCGGCATTACTTGGTCGTATGCCTTCAGCGGTTGGATATCAGCCGACTTTGGGAACTGAAATGGGTGAACTGCAGGAGCGAATTACTACTACCAAGAGTGGTTCGATTACTTCGGTTCAGGCCATTTATGTCCCTGCTGATGACTTGACTGACCCCGCTCCGGCAACCGCTTTTGCCCACTTGGATGCGACCACGGTTTTGTCGCGGCAGATTTCTGAACTGGGGATTTACCCTGCTGTTGACCCGCTGGATTCCACCTCACGTATTCTTGATCCTAAGGTCATTGGCGATGAGCATTACCGGGTTGCCCGGGAAGTACAGTTGATCCTGCAGCGATATAAAGATCTGCAGGATATCATTGCCATTTTAGGTATGGATGAATTATCCGAAGAAGATAAACAACTGGTAACCAGGGCCCGGAAGATTCAGCGTTTTCTCTCCCAGCCTTTTCATGTGGCAGAAGATTTTACTGGTACGCCCGGTGTTTATGTTAAACTTTCGGATACCATTCGTAGCTTTGATGAAATCCTTCAGGGTAAACATGATAATATGCCTGAACAGGCTTTCTACATGGTTGGCAGTATCGAAGAAGTTCAGGAAAAGGCTAAAAAACTCGGAGTATAACCTGGTTGCAGTGTAATCATTTGTTGATTCTGCTTTTTTGTGGATTGTTAGTCGGTGGTTGAAATCCTTCATCTGGAAGTGGAAGTTTCCAGGTGAGTATTGAATGGGAATTTACATGGAGACTGATAAGATTTTATTCGAGGTGGTAACGCCCTATCGCCAGGTTCTTACTGAAGAAGTTGATGAGGTGATTGCTCCGGGTGAGGAGGGGCAGTTTGGCGTGCTTCCCGGTCATACCCCTTTTCTGGCAAAGATCAGGGTTGGGGATCTCCTGTACCGTAAAGGGATTCAGCTATTTCATCTGGCGGTCAGTAATGGATATTCTGAAGTGGGCTACCATCACGTCATCGCCCTGCTTGATGCGGCTGAACTCCCCCAGGAAATTGATGTTCAACGGGCAGAGAAAGCCTTGAAACGGGCTGAGGAAAAATTGGCCGGGCTTTCTCCCGAGGAGAAAGCATTCTTTGAAGAACGTGCCGCCTTGGAAAGGGCGATCAATCGGATTCATATCGCCAGAGTTAAATAAAGCGGGGAATATATTGTCAGGATTTAAAAAGGCGGGGGTTACCCCGCCTTTTTGCATTTAGGGAAATTTCCCCACGGTGGCATGGCAAGCTAATTTATGATTAATATTTATTAGCTAGTTGTCGAAGAGTTTGAGAGGTATAGTTTCATTTAATCCATTCAGGTCCTTTGGTTTGCTGGTGGAAGATGAATGATGAATAGCGTTCAGGAGGTGTTTTAATGAATCAGGTTGCGGCAATCATTCTGGCTGCGGGCAAGGGTACCAGGATGAAATCTGCAGTGTCAAAGATGTTGCATCCCCTGCTGGGTCTTCCCCTGCTTAGTTACCCTTTGCAGGTATTAGGGCGGTTGGAGATCGACCGGCAGGTGGTGGTGATTGGCAGTAGCGGCCAAGAGGTCATGGATGTTTTCAGCGACTGGTCCGGAATCAGTTTTGCCTGGCAACGGGAACAAAAGGGGACTGCTGATGCTGCGGCAATGGCTCTGACTGAATTTGAAGGTTTTTCCGGGAATATTCTTATCGTTTGCGGTGATGTTCCCCTGCTGAGAGCTGAAACCCTCCGTGAATTACTGCACAGACATAGGCAAGCTCAGGCGGCGGTTAGCGTTTTGAGTGCTGTTCTGCCGGATGGTGGGGCATATGGTAGGTTGGTACTTGATTCTGCCGGTGAACTTATACGAATTGTTGAGGCACGTGATGCTTTACCGGCAGAATTAGAGGTTTGCCGCATTAATTCCGGTATTTATTGTGTTGATGCGGACTTTCTCCGTCAGGCTCTGGCAGGAATTGATTGTGAAAATGCCCAGGGTGAATATTATTTGACTGATATGGTTGCTGAAGCTTCTCAATTGGGGAAAAAAGTGATATTTTCAGATGTTTCCGACCTGGATGAAATTATGGGTATTAATGATCGGGAGCAATTAAGCAACGCGGAGATGATTCTGGCTGCCAGAATCAGACAGCAATGGCAAACGGCTGGAGTAACAATCAGGTTCCCGCAGCAGGTCACCATAGAAACCGAGGTGATGATTGGTCAGGATACAACCATCGAAAAGGGGGTTTCCCTGAAAGGAAAGACCGTTGTCGGAGTGGGTTGTTATATCGGTGAAGGATCAATTCTTCAGGATGTGCATTTGGGCGAAAGAGTCAAAATTTTGCCTTATTCTGTGTTGGAAAAGGCGGTGGTGGAAGATGATGTGCAGGTAGGTCCTTTTGCCCGTTTGCGCCCGGGAACCGTGCTGCGCGAAAAGGCTAAAATAGGAAATTTTGTTGAGGTTAAGAAGGCTGAAATCGGAATTGGCAGTAAAGCATCACATCTTTCATATATTGGCGATGCCTCGGTTGGTAATGGCGTCAATATTGGTGCCGGGACCATTACCTGTAATTACGACGGTTTTAAAAAACACCGGACAATCATTGAAGACGGGGTGTTTGTGGGAAGTGACAGCCAATTTGTGGCTCCGGTTCGTATTGGGAAAAACGCTTTGGTCGGAGCCGGCAGTACGGTCACCAAAAACGTGCCGGAAAATGCCGTGGTGATATCCAGAACCCAGCAGACAATTTATCCGGATCGGGGGATGGTTTCAAGAAATGTGACCAGGGAGGAATAATATATGTGTGGAATCGTAGGATATATGGGGCCCCAGGATGGGGTGCCGGTGGTCATGGATGGTTTGCAGAAGCTGGAGTATCGGGGGTATGATTCAGCCGGTGTGGCCGTGTTTCAGCATGGTCGGATAGCCATCAGCCGGAGTGTTGGTAAATTACGTGAGTTGGAGAAAAAGCTCTTGATTTCCAGCTTATGTGGTTCTCCGGCTATCGGCCATACCCGCTGGGCTACCCACGGCCGACCGACGGAACCTAACGCCCATCCCCATATCTATGAGGGTGTGGTGGTGGTTCACAATGGAATTGTGGAAAATTATATTGCTCTGCGGGAGGAACTGGCTGCTTCCGGCCACCAGTTTTCCTCGGAAACCGATACCGAAATTATCAGTCACCTGATTGCCCGGGAATTGGCTCGTGGCTTGGGTTTCAGTGAAGCTGTTCGGACTGCATTAAAGCAGGTCAGAGGAGCATTTGCCCTGGGGATAATGTATGAGCAGGAACCTGAAATGCTTATCGCTGCCCGGAAAGGTAGTCCACTGGTCGTAGCCTATGGGTCACAAAAGGGCGAATATTATATTGCTTCGGATATTCCGGCGCTCCTGGCTTATTCCCGGGAGGTTATTTTTCTTGATGATGATGAAATGGCCGTTTGTACTCCTGTCGGAATGTCTATTATTACCGTAACCGATGGCCAAGAGCAGCAAAAGGATGTGCACCGGGTTTCCTGGGATCCGATTATGGCTGAAAAAGGTGGCTATAAACATTTCATGCTCAAAGAGATCTTTGAGCAGCCCCAGGCGGTCAGCAATACCTTGTTGGGAAGAATCTCAGAAGATCGGAAAAAAGTTGATCTGCGGGAAACCGGGTTTACTTCAACCGATTGGCAGGTGGTAAAAAAAATCATGATTCTGGCCTGCGGAACTTCCTGGCATGCTGGATTGGTGGGCAAATTCTGGCTCGAGAAACTGGCCCGGATTCCGACCGAGATAGATATAGCCTCAGAATTCAGATATCGTGATCCGCTGGTTGATGATGAAACGTTATTGGTGGTGATTTCCCAATCTGGCGAAACGGCCGATACTCTGGCTGCCCTGCAGGAAGGTAAGCGTAAGGGTGCTAAAATTTTATCCATCTGTAATGTGATGGGCAGCAGTATATCGCGTCAGTCAGATGGGGTAATATACACCCATGCCGGGCCAGAAATCGGTGTGGCATCCACCAAGGCATTTACCACCCAGTTGGTTTGCCTTATGCTTTTAGCTCTGGATATGGCTGTTGCCAGAAAAACCATGAGTGCCGAGGAGATTGCCCAAAGTGTTGAAGATCTGCTGAAATTACCGGTGTTGTTGGAGAAATCACTGACATTGGCGCCGCAGTTAGAGAGGATTGCCAAAATCTACCATCATGCCACGGATTATCTTTATCTGGCTCGGGGAATGAACTATCCCATCGCCCTGGAGGGGGCATTGAAACTGAAAGAAATATCCTATATCCACGCGGAAGGGTATCCCGCCGGAGAAATGAAGCATGGCCCCATAGCTCTTATTGATGAAAATATGCCGGTGGTGATTCTGGTCCCCCATGATCATCAGTATGAGAAAGTTGTGAGCAATCTTCAGGAGGTGGTCGCCCGGGATGGGCAGGTTATTGCTTTCACTGCTTCAGATGATGAACGGATTGCCGAGTACAGTGCTGAAGTTGTCAAGGTTGAAGAGCCGGGAGAAGTATTGAATCCACTGGTTTATGTAGTTCCATTGCAACTTTTGGCTTATTATACCGCGGTATTTAAAGGAACGGATGTTGATCAGCCACGTAACCTGGCCAAGAGTGTAACGGTTGAATAACCGCTGTCCCCTGATCTTATCGATATTTGAATTCATAGTTGCCGATAACCTTCCATCCGAAAATGCTTGTTTTTAGACGAACACCAATTAAAACTTGACTTGATGGTGCCAGAGGATTATTTTTAAATTTAAGGTTACCTTGGAAAATGGCCTTTTTGCTCGATTGCTGCGTTAGGCTCAAATTATAATCCTCAAAATATGACATATGTTCCTGCGGTTATAATTTTCACCTGCCTTGTACTCAAACAAAAATTCTAATTTTTCAAGACAGTCTTAACTGGTCTAAACGAAAGCTCAATAAAATGATGAAACCGCATTGAGGGGGTGAAAATGGCAAAAGTAGCTGATGTACTCAGGGAAAAGGGAACGAGGGTTTTTACGATTAACCGGAAAACCACCGTGTTAGATGCCATCAAGCAAATGTCTGACAATAATGTTAGTGGACTGGTGGTTCTGGATGGTCAGGAAATAGCTGGGATTGTTACTGAGCGTGATTATTTGAGAAAAGTTATTCTCCAGGGCAAGGCGTCCAATACTACCATGGTGGAAGAGATTATGACTGATAAAGTTATTTTTGCGACCCCTGATCAATCGGTGGAAGAATGTATGGCAGTTATGGTGGAAAAATCCTGCCGCCATCTTCCCGTCATGGATCAGGGATGTCTTGCGGGGGTTATCTCCATTCTTGATCTTACCCGGCAAATGACCAGGGAACAAAAAACCACCATTAAATATTTGACGGATTATATCCACGGAAAATGTTGATGTCCAGCCGGTGGAAGATTAATCTCTTCCATGCCTTTTTCTCCAGGTTTAAAGCTTTTCCCCTGCTTCCCTCCTGGAATTCAGATATAAGGAAACTTTTGCAGGATGTCCAGGTTAATTTCCTTCCGGCGCGACATCGTGAGATGACGTTGTTTTTCCGGCGAATGGAGCGTAGAAATTGACCTGTCTGAGACCTGAAAGGGCGAATTTGGCAATTTCAGCGTAATGAGCCGTTGAAAAGACAGGCAATCGAGCGCAAAAAAGCGCCTGAAGGAACTTAACTTGACAAAATATAAGACCTTATATTGGAATTCCAGTACCTCCCTTCCTTTTCGTTGACAGGGGCGGATTTTTCTGCTTTATTCTGCCGCAAGTTTCTGGCTATTTCCCAGCCCTTATGAAGTTCAATCCAGCATCTATAGACTGATTTTTTATGCGCCTACCTCCTTTCATTGTATGGTTTCAGAATGCCATCGTCCGGCTGAAACGCCGACTATCCATCTCAGAGAACTATTTTTTTATATTTCTTGCTGTTATTATCGGTTTGTTGAGTGGTTTGGGAAATGTGGGCTTGCGGAAATGTATTGAGCTTTGTCATGAATATGTTTTTGTGACTGGCTATGAATTTCTGCATATGGGTGATGGTGGCTTCCACCGGTTTCTTCTGCCCCTCCTGCCCATGATTGGTGGCTCCATGATTGTGGTTTTGGAAATGCTATTTCCCGGTCAGGCTTCCGGTTACGGCCTGCCTAATTTCCTTAAAACCATTAATCTGGGCAGCGGTGTACTGAAAAAACGGGGTGTCCTGGTTAAAATGATTGCGCCTGCCATTACCATCGGAACCGGTGGGTCGGCCGGGCAGGAAGGTCCCATTGCCGTGATTGGTGGCACTATGGGGTATATGGTCGGTCAGTTTTTTTCCTTTGGGGCCAAGCGGATAAAATTACTTATCGCCTGTGGAGTTGCCGGTGGTATCGCGGCAACATTTAATGCTCCCATAACTGGCGTTTTCTTTGCTTTGGAAATTATTCTCATGGGTGAGATGGATCTGGCAGTTTTTGCTCCCATTGTTATTTCTGCTGCCACAGCGGTGGTTTTTACCCGGATGATCTATGGAAAGGCCGCTTTTTTCTTAGTGCCAGTGTTTACCCTGAGTAGTAACTGGGAATTGCTTGTGTATGTGGTGATGGGAGTCATTATTGGTATCCTGGCAGTTCTTTTCATCCGTTCTTTTTATTGGGTTCAGGATTTTTTTCGGGATCTATCCGTGCCTTTCTGGCTCAAACCGATCATGGGTGGTTTCCTGATTGGGGTTATTGGTTTGGCCTTTCCTCATGTTATGGGTGATGTCTATCCCTATATGGGTGAGGTGTTGCGGAATACAACCATCTGGTATGTGGTTCTGCCCCTGATTTTCATGAAAATGCTGGCGACCTCCATTACTATGGGTTCCGGGGGTGCCGGTGGGCTTTTTGCGCCGATTCTTTTTATGGGAACTATGATCGGAGAAACCTGCGGTGGCTTAGGGCATATCCTGCTTCCGGGTGTTGTCGTTAACTATGATGGTTATGCCATCGTGGCTATGGGCGCTTTTTTATCGGCTGTTACTCATGCGCCCATGACTTCAATTTTTCTTGCCTATGAATTGACCGGGACTTACCAGATTATTCTGCCGGCCATGTTCGCTACCGTTATCGGCACCCTTATTGCCCGTAGCTTGGAACGGGAAGGCATCGATACCTATGGATTGGCCCGGGAGGGCATCCATCTGGAAGGTGGTCGGGAAGTAAATGTTCTACGTTCGATTACCGTTGGTGACATCATGGTATCCGGACCCATAGAAACCATTCCTGAGGACATGAAACTGAAGACAATTCTTCAGTTTTTACCCCGATCCCGCAACACCAGCTTCCCCGTGGTTGACCGTGATCGATTGTTGACTGGTATTCTAAGTATTCAGGATATCAGGGAACTGGTCTATGAGCAGGGGCTTGAAGAACTGATTGTAGCCAAGGAGCTGGCTGCCAGCCAGGTGATAACCGTTACTGCCGAGGATAATCTTGACTATGCCATGAAAAAGATCGGCTATCGCAACATTGATTATTTGCCGGTGGTCGCCAAAGATAATCCCCGAAAAATTGAGGGCATGATCTCCCGCCAGGATATTATTTCCGCCTATAACCGTACCCTGTTGGACCGGGATCTACGGGAAAAGGCAAGCACTTAATGCTGCGGGGTTTTCTTCTCTACGACCCTACTTTATGAAAACTCTCTTGAGGAAAAAATAATGGCTGAAACAGGTGTTGAAAAACCTGAACATAATCCTGATACCTTGCTTTCCGGTTTGAATTCCGGCCAGCGCGAAGCGGTAAAAAACTGTCAGGGTCCACTGCTTATTCTTGCCGGTGCCGGCAGCGGCAAAACCCGGGTCATTGTCCACCGGATAGCCTATATGATTGATGGTGAAGGGATTGCTCCTGCAAGTATTCTCGCGGTAACTTTTACCAATAAAGCTGCTGGAGAAATGCGTGAACGGGTTCATCGGATGGTGGGACCGCGTGCCGGACAGATATGGATCAATACCTTTCACAGTACCTGCTCTCGGATTCTTCGGTCTCATATTTCCCATCTTGGTTATACCGATAAATTTGTTATTTATGATGATAAGGATCAGCTGAGTTTGCTCAAGGAAGTGTTTCAGAATTTGAACCTTTCCGAACTGGCCCTCAAACCGGAAATTGCTCGTGCCGTCATTAATGATGCCAAAAACAAGGGCCTTGATGATCATGATTTTGCCAGCCGGGCGGCTACTTTTCAAGAGCAGAAAATAGCGGAAATTTACCGTATGTATCAGCAGCAGTTACAGAATTATGATGCTCTTGATTTTGGTGACCTTCACTTGCTGACGGTAAAACTTTTTACCAAATTTCCAGAAGTCCTGGCTGAATACCAGCAGCGATTTCAATATGTCCTGGTTGATGAATACCAGGATACCAATGAAGTTCAGTATCGTCTGCTGCGACTGCTGACCGAACCACATGGAAATTTATGTGTGGTGGGCGATGATGATCAGTCCATCTATAGCTGGCGGGGAGCCAGACTAAAGAATATCCTTGATTTTGAGGCCGATTATTCCAGCGCCAAGGTCATTCGCCTGGAAGAAAATTATCGCTCCACCCAAAATATTCTTGCGGCTGCCAACGGGGTTATTTCCCGCAACCGTGAGCGTAAAGGGAAGGATTTGTGGACCCGGAATCAAACCGGCGAGCTGGTAACGGTCTCTGTGGCTGATGATGAATATGAGGAAGCCCGTTTTATCATTGATAAAATCAGGGAGCATGGAGGGGATCTGGCCGATTATGCGGTTTTCTACCGCACTAACGCCCAGTCACGGGTGTTGGAAGAGACTCTGAGCCGGCAGGGGGTTCCCTATGTTATTGTCGGTGGTTTCAGATTTTATGACCGGGCGGAAATTAAAGATCTGCTGGCCTATTTGAGGGTGATCAATAATCCCCGGGATAGTATCAGCCTGTTACGTATTATTAATGTCCCGACCCGTGGGGTGGGGAAGAAAACGGTTGAAAACCTGAAAAACCTGGCAGTTGAAAAAGCCTGTTCGCTTGGGCAGGCGGTTGAATTATGGCTAGATGAGGGATCCGGTTCCGGAAAAAGCAAGCAGGCAATAGCGGAGTTTGTCCGGCAGATTCAACATTGGCGCCAAATTCAGGAGCAGGTACCGGTGGTTGATCTGCTCAAAGAGATTATTGTGGCAACAGATTATCATAACTGGCTCCAACGAGGGAGCAACCGGCATCTCTATGATAGTAAAAAGGAAAATATTGCTGAATTGTTTAACTCGATTATTTCCTGGGAGCAGGCTCATGAAGAACCTTCGTTGGCTGACTATCTGGAGTCAGTGGCCCTGATCAGTGCGGTTGATCGGGATGCCCCGGAACAGTCACGGGTGACATTGATGACGTTACATGGGGCCAAAGGGCTGGAGTTTCCTGTGGTTTTCATGGCCGGGATGGAAGAAGGTCTGTTTCCCAATCGCAAATGTTATAATAAGGATGCTGAAATGGAGGAAGAGCGTCGTTTATGTTATGTGGGTATGACCCGAGCCCGGGAAAAGCTTTATATGATTGCCAGCCGCAGCCGGCAGTTCCAGGGGGTTCGGAATGAGAACAAACCGTCCCGCTTCTTACTTGATATTCCCCGGGAATTGATTGATACTCAAACAGCCGGGGCATCCAGCCATCGGTCAGCCACTCATTTCAGGAAAGCCAGGAATCTTTCATCGCCTCAGGCATCGGCAACTACTTTGAAAAAAACCAAAAAATTATCGCCCGGTTTACCTTCATCAGGAGGATTTACCGTTGGTTCCAAAATAGAACATCCGGTTTTTGGTCCCGGAGTGGTGGCCGCAACCGAAGGAAGCGGTGATAATGCCAAACTGGTAATAATTTTCCGTGACCGGGGCCGCAAAAAAATCGCTTTGAAATATGCCTCCCTGAAGAAAGGCTGAAGTCCTGATTCCTGTACCTCAAAAACCCTGCTGTTATCCAGCTCCTGTCCCACCGTTTTACATTGATGTTCGGTTGATAACATATTCGCCACGCAAAATGCATATCGGACAATAGCGACAGCTTTACTATTTTTGCAACCCCAATATGCAACCATTTGGAGATCCGGGATGGAAGAAGTGGTATGCCTTATGGGAGAAGCTGAGGAAATGGAGGTTTCTTTAAGTTTCTTTACCCTTTATTTTTACCCTGGAAGGTGGTATGCCGAAAATTGTTTGCATTGAGGAGGTGAACAATCATTATGATGACTGATATGGCAATTCATTCAGATTTACTGATTCCTCCTGGAGAGTATCTGGAAGAAGTGCTGGAATATTTGGGTATGACCAAAGATGAACTGGCTCGGCGGATGGACCGGCCGGCTACCAAGTTGAGTCCGATTTTCAGGGGCCGCAAAGCTATCACCCCGGATACCGCCCTGCAGCTGCAAAAATTTTTAGGGGTTACGTCTCTTCATAATGTGAAAACGGTGCGACGCTATGCGGCTGCATTCCGCAGTGGTAACGCCCGGCAGAAACTATCACCCGAGGCGGTAGCCGCATGGCTGCGTCTCGGAGAACTCAAAGGTCGTGAGATCGAGTGTGCGCCGTTCGATAAAAGCCTGTTGGAGTCCACGTTGCCTGAGATCAGGAGTATGACGATGCGGCTCCCTGATGATTTTCTTCCCCGACTGACTGTCTTATTGGCTCATGCAGGTATTGCCCTGGTACTCTGTCCACACCTCCCGAAAACCTATGCTCATGGCGCCACCTTCCCTCTCGGCCGCGAGAAGACCGTCCTGATGCTTTCTATCCGGGGGAAGTGGGCGGATATTTTCTGGTTCAGCCTTTTTCATGAGTTAGGACATATTCTTTTGCATGACCGCAATGCGATATTTGTCGACTATGACAATGGAGATACACGCTTGGAAAAAAAGGAAAAAAAGGCCGATGAATTTGCCGCAAACACCCTGATCCCGCTGCCGCAATGGTCTGCTTTTATCGGACGGGGATTATTTGACGCCGATTCCATCCGGGTATTTGTCCATGAAGTGGGAGTGGACGCGGGAATCGTCGTCGGTCGCCTCCAGCATGAAAATATCCTGCAGCCGTCGTGGAAAAACAATCTGCGCACCCGATATGAATGGTCATGAATCCAAATCCGACAATGAGTACTCCATACCACAGTCAGTATTGGGTACACGCTTTAACTCTCCAAGGTTTTGGTGGCAACATTGAGTCCTTCTCTTGCTCGATAGCCAATGCCTGGGTTGATCTCAATCTACATCCACGTAATCAAGATAGATAAATACAGCGGGAATTTTTCGACGAAAAAGTTTTTAAACTAGACCATTGGTCTGAAGATTTCAAGCAGGATTTGGAACATAATATCAATGAGCTCGAAAAACAAATACGCGAAGCCCGCAAAACGGCAGCTTTGGCGCAGTTACTGCGAGACAAACTGACAGCCCAGAAAATTATTAAGGCTCTGGGAAAAACGCGCAACCGAAAACGTCGTGAACTATTTGATGCTCAAGATGCCATCAACGTTCAGCGGGAAGGACTGATTGAAAATATCGAAAAACGGTTACAGCAAAAGTGGAGTGTGTGGAAAATATTTACTATTCGATGGAAGATGGGTTAAAAGGAGGAATGACAATGGCACAAAAACGGTATGATGTACTTTTTGGTAATAGAAGTTGCAATGCCATTTTTTGTGATTTTATATGAAAAACGATGATAAGTTAAAAAAGATTAAAGAAGCTTTGCTGGCAGTAATGCGGGAGCAGCGTCGTTGGCTTCTACTTGTAGGCACTGGCGCGTCGGTTGAAATGGATGCTGAATTGGGGATGCCGGCATTAAAGGATCATCTTTTAAATGAGATCCCCAAAGATACGGATGGTTGGGAATCTATAGCCAAAAGGTTGGAACAGGGAGACGATCTTGAGACGTCGCTCACGGGAATAAACTTGTCAGAATCTCTTCAGGATGAAATTGCCAGACAGACTGCGGATTTCGTTGCTGGAAAAGACGCGGCATTGAGGGACGAAGTCCTGACCGGTAAGAAAATATGGGTGGGCGAGCCGCTGCTGCGACAACTGATACGGGGACTTTCCCCCACCTGGCCACGTTTGCCCGTCGTGACGCCGAATTATGACATGCTCATTGAGTATGCCTGCTCAAAGACAAATATTCCCTACATCACCGGATATCATGGTGGTATCATGAGGCTTCAGGATTGGACAAAGGCCCGGGAACGGCTTTATCGATTAAATCCAGTAACCATGGGTGGAAAACGCCGTGATATCATCACCCCCATTTCATGCATTGAGCTTATGAAGGTTCACGGGTCGATAAATCTCTTTCGTTTAGATGGAACTTTTGTTGAGAACGATCTCTGGACAGCGGGCTGTCCGGCTGATTATACGCCGATGATCGCGCCTCCCGGAGATATAAAAAATAAGGGAGCGCTCAATTTTTATGGTCGTCTGTTTGGCGAAGCTATGGAGGCTATTGACAAAGCAGATGCTTTCTTTGTGATTGGCTATGGGTTCAGGGATGAGCACATCCATCAGAAAATACTGGATCGCGTTCATAGCCTCAAATGCCCTCTTATTGTGTTGACGCTTGATTCTTCAATAAAATTAGAGCAATTGCCGGCAATGGGGAAAAATGTATGGGTTGTCACCGGGATTCCAAACCAAATCAACGGCAAAACATACTTATCAGGAACACGTTTTGCCAATAGCAATCAAGAACTAAACGGGGACTTTGATGGGGTTGCTCTTTGGCAAAGTAATGTATTTGCAGAACAAATATTGGGAGGTTGAATATGCCGATTTTTGAATTCAAATATGGTGATGATGCTAAAACTGATCAAAGCTATCTTGGATCGGTTTTGCAAGTAGATACCCGGCGTGTAATGATCAACGCTGAAGACAAACACTTGCAACGTGCAAGCATCGGGAAGCTGGTTACGCTGAAAAGAGGAACTGCAGATGACTGGCTGATTGGCATGGTAGATAGAATTGTGCGCCAGATTGTGACGGCGGACACAACAAACATCGGCGATGAGAAGGATAATCCAGGGAATAATGATCCACTTCTATCTTCAGGCAACGCTGTAACCGTTACGCTTGTAGGTATGGTGCGTTGGAATACCGGAGAGGGCTGTCATGAATTTACGCGCTCATTGCTGGACATGCCGGACATCGGGCAGGACTGTTTTGTACTCAAAGGTGATTCTCTGAAGGCCTTTATGGGACTTCTCGTGAAAGAAGGCAATACTGAGCAAGCCCTTGAAATCGGAAAATATACTTTGGATTTGGAGGCTACCGCCTATTTGGATGGCGACAAATTTTTTCAGCGTCATGCCGCTCTCCTGGGTAGCACGGGTTCTGGCAAATCATGGACTGTGGCAACGATCCTGGAGCGTGCCGCCCGGTTACCCTCCGCCAATCTAATAGTGTTTGATCTGCATGGCGAGTACCGCGAACTGAGCTACGCTAACCATCTCCGAATCCCAGGTCCGGATGATCTTGGCGCTGCAAATCCAGGACTGCTTTACTTGCCGTATTGGCTCATGAACTGCGAGGAATTGACGGCAATGTTTGTCGAAAGCAGTGAATTTACGGCGCATAATCAGACCCTTGTGTTTCAGGATACCGTTTTTGCCGAGAAGAAGAAAATCCTTGAAGCAGAGAAAAAGATCGAAGTCCTCAATTCTTTTACGATTGACAGCCCTGTCCCCTTTGACCTTGGCATCGTCGTGGCGGAGATCCAGCGCCTGAATGAAGAGATGGTGCAAGGGGTTCGAGGTATGAAGCAGGGGAAATTTTATGGCCAATTCAGCCGGTTTCTCGCAAGGATTGCCGGAAAACTCAGGGATCGCCGATATGGTTTTCTTTTTCAGGCGCCAAAGGAGCTTCATTCATACGAAGCATTCCACGGTGTGGGCAAGCAATTACTGGACTTTACCAGAAAAAACGGCGGCGTCAAGGTCGTCGATTTCTCTGAAGTACCTTCGGATGTCCTTCCGGTCATGCTTGGTATTGTGGCGCGTCTTATCTACTACCTCCAGTTCTGGATGCCCGACGAGAAGCGCCACCCCGTCGCGCTTGTTTGCGATGAAGCCCATATTTACCTGCCCAGGGACAAAGGCAACCCCAATCAGCAGCGGGCTCTCGACAACTTTGAAAAAATTGCCAAAGAGGGACGTAAGTATGGCGTGTCGCTGATGATTGTCAGCCAACGCCCATCCGACGTGAGCGACACAATTCTCAGCCAGTGCAACAATGTCATGGCATTGCGGCTGGCCAACAGCAACGATATATCCGCAGTAAGGAACATGATGCCGGAAAGTATGACGAGTTTTATGGAGATGCTGCCCGTTCTGGATATCGGGGAGGCCCTGGTTGTGGGCGATGCCGTTCTCCTGCCCAGCAGGATCCGTATCAACAAGCCTGATGAAGAACCTCTGAGCGCAACAATTGATTTCTGGACAGAATGGAGCCGTAAAGACGTTTCGCCGGATTGGGTACTTGCTGCGGAAAATATGCGTCGGCAAAGGAGAAAAAAAACGTGAAACGACGCAAATACGGCATAAATCTGGATGATGGAGTTGCACTTTCAACGGAAGAAGAGTTCCGCCTGCTTTATGTGCCTTGCAATCCCGATGTGACAGCTTGCTTACAGGGATGGTTTTCTGATGATGCGCAGGAGTCTTTTATGCTGGGGGGACAGATCGGATCAGGGAAGACGACTCTCCTCAGGGAGGTTTCCCGTTCTTTTATTAATGCTTGGATTATTATCGTGCGCTTCGACACCGATCCCATCGAACCAACAGAAGGTGGATATTCCATGCTTTTGTTTGGCCGTATACTTACGGTTTGCTTAAGGGCAGGGGTGGAGATAGATGGCTGTGGAATAGCCCTGTCCGATTTTCCGTCCATTGATGCGGACTCATGGCACGCCTTTGCCAACAAAACAACATCCCGGCCTTCGAATCTGCAGGAGGCCGGGCTATTGCGGGATGTTTGTGCTGTTATGACCGAAAACGCGGAGCTTGTGCGCAGATCCTGTGGGCAACTGCTTGATAGCTTGCGAGACATGACGTCCCGAGAGCCCATTATCATTGCGGAAGGTATCGACAAATTTAATCCAGGCACACCTGAATACTTTTCGCTCAAGGATAACCTGACTTTTCTGGCCAAAAGGAAAACGCTTTTTGAGGTCAATGCGGTTCATCTCTTTCAAGAGCAAGATTTTCGCGCAGGCATCCGAAAGCTCTTCATAGGAGGTATCGGCGAGGATATGCTCGTCCAAATGCTGCAAAAAAGACTTGGCTCCTATGCCCCAATCTACCAGAATGCGTTTTCTTTGATCATCGATTATTCCGGTGGCAATGCCCGCCAGGCCTTGAGGCTTCTTAATGCCTATTACTTTCGACGCACCCAACGCCAAAATGACCACACAGCGGCAATTGCCCTGGCCTGCCATCAGGTCGGCAAGAATCTTCTGAACATGCCTTACGGTCGTTTTTCCACGGATATATTTACCGTTGTAAAACGCGACAAATATATTGAAGGCAGCCTGCTTACAGATCCAAAAACCGCGACGGGAGCCAATGACGCGGTTTATCATAACTGGCTGTTCGTACAGGGCGAACCGGGTCCTGCCACACCGACACAGTGGCCTGCCATTATTAATCCGCTGATTGATGAAGCGATTGAGTGGAAGGTAGACGCTCCACGGACACCAGAGGAAAAAGCCATCCGAAAATGGGCGCAAGATCACGATGTAAGCCCCCTTGGCCTGAATCTTCCTCTTGATAATAACAGAGAGCTTGCCTGGGACAAATTTTGGGAGGAGATTGAATCGTCTTCGGAAGATGAGACCTTAAATATTCTTGGGGTTCTGGAAGAAATAGGAGCAGGGCTCTTCGGTATTGAACGGCAGGATCGCATTATCATCACCTACCGGAAACGTAAAAACCTGGAGGCGGTCAGAGATTTTCTTGTGGGCGAGGCCAACACCTATTCCCTTTTTCCTTGCGAGGAGATTACCCTGGAAGGCGGTGAAGGCCGGGAGCCGGTCATGGAATTATTGGTGCGGCTTACTGACCGTGACCCCAATCGTATTTATTCCGTGGAACTTACCGGGGAATGGACAGAGCCCCAGCTTCGTGACCTCGACCACCGACGCGATATCCTCGGCAACCTGCAGATGCTCTGGTGGATACAACAGGACGATCTGAAACTCTATCTCCGTTTCTGGCCACAGTTACGCCAGTTCTTCCGGATTTACAGGCTCGAAGATGAACTGTGGCGCGGCATTACAATGGAAGAGATCCAGGTGGATATTGATTTTATTAAAGAAATGTCCGATGAATCCGAACCGGAAGGCGTCCGCAGGTTGCTCAATGTTCTTGCTTATCTCAAGGATGCGGAAGGTAAGCCATGACGGAAAGCAAACGGAGAGTCGTGACGGAAACCGAACGAAGAGCCATCGTGTGGGACACGATCGAACGTCTTGCCTTCCGCCCGAATCCACCAGCGAGCTGGTTAGGTATCTATGCAAAGACCCTGCGTCGGCTCTGGGGAGAGGAAGCGATTTGGAATCGTTTAGGCCTGGATCACGAATTTATCGTCACCTTCCTGAACCTGAAATGTAGCTACTTTATTGAATCTGAATCCAAATACAATATCTCATTTGCACATGATTCCTCCGACTGCCTGTATTGGCGAAATCATGTAGATCCAGAATTTCTCAGCAAAGCTTCATTGCATAACACTGTTGGCAAGTATCCCAGTCAGCAAATGAATGAACTTCGTCGCGATGTAGAATCCGTCCTCAACGGCATGTTATTCCACCCGCGTTGTCACACGCACCTTGAAGACCTTGGGATCAAGCATGTGCAACTTGATCAGGAGAAAGGCGGGTTAAAATTACATGAAGTTCGCATTGGTGGAGGAATCGAGAATCCGTATGTCTTTCTTTTTCATCTTCGTTATCAGTTTTGTTTGGTGCACACAGATGCCAGGCGGGACGAGAGGCTGTACTTGGTTGATCTTTTTGAGAATGCAATAAGGAACAAGGATTCAACGGTAACTGCCCGTGATCTTTTCAGTTTTCAGGGTGGGAACAATTGATATGGTGAGAAAAAATAGCGAAAGCATTATTAGCTGAAGATTTGGCTGAAATCTCTGGCTGGTGCACCTCATGGCAGTGACAGATTAAGGATAAATAGTGAAAAAAAAGAAAACAAAACTTGAATTGACCTGGATCGGGAAGGAGAACCGGCCCAGGCTGGAGCCGAGAATTCTGATCGAAGACCCGGAGAAATCCTACCATGCCAAGCATCGTGTCAGCGAGAATGATATTTTTGACAATCGTCTGATTTTTGGTGATAATCTGCTGGCGCTGAAGGCATTGGAGCAGGAGTTTACCGGCAAGATTAAGTGTATTTATATTGATCCGCCGTATAATACCGGTTCGGCATTTGAGCATTACGATGATGGAATTGAACATTCACTGTGGCTGTCTTTGATGCGGGATCGGCTGGAGATTCTATGGCGGCTTCTTGCCAGTGATGGCTCGCTGTGGATAAATATTGATGATAATGAAGGACATTATTTGAAGGTCCTTTGTGACGAAGTGTTTGGTCGAGCACAGTTTGTAGCAAATATAGTTTGGCAAAAGAGAACCTCAAGGGAAAACAGGGCAGCCGTAGGTTCAGCTCATGATCATATTCTCCTATACGCTGCAAAGGGCGCTTTGCACTGGAAAAACATACGGAATCGTCTTCCTTCCCGGGATACAGGATACACCAATCCAGACAACGATCCACGGGGACCGTGGAGGTCAATTCCTTTTAGCGCACAAGGGTTTCGCCCAAATCAAATGTACGATATTTTGACCTCTGCTGGGATTGTTGTGAAACCACCAAAGGGTCGTTGTTGGGCAGCTACTGAGCCTGTTTTCAAACAGTACTTGAATGATAATCGTGTCTACTTCCCCTCAAAGGGAACTGGACGACCGCGTATAAAGCAGTTCATGGGTGAAGAAAAAGGGCTTGTTCCTATGACGTGGTGGGAGGCCAAGGATGTGGGGGACAACGAACAAGCAAAAAAGGAAATACTTAGACTATTTGCAGATGATGATCTTTTCCTCACTCCCAAACCGGAAAAACTTATCCAACGAATTGCGGCAATTTCCACCAATCTCGGTGACCTTGTTCTCGATTCCTTTCTTGGCTCCGGTACAACTGCTGCCGTTGCCCACAAAATGGGTCGTCGCTGGATCGGTATTGAATTAGGTGATCATTGCCATACTCATTGTATCCCCCGCTTGAAAAAAGTTATCGACGGCGATGATCCCGGTGGCATCTCCAAATCCGTCAACTGGAAAGGCGGCGGCGGTTTCCGATATTTCCGCCTTGGCCCGACTCTGATTACCGAAGACGAATGGAGCAATCCGGTTATTAACTCTGAATTCAATCCGGCGATGCTGGCTGAGGCCATGTGTAAACTTGAGGGGTTTGAGTATGCGCCCAGCGAAGATGTTTACTGGATTCACGGCAAAAGCACGGAGACCGATTTTATCTATGTGACCACCCAGTTCATGAGCCGGGAAATGCTGACTCGCTTCAGTGACGAGGTTGGATCAAAGCGCAGCCTGCTGATCTGCTGCTCCGCTTTTCGTTGTGATCCCAACCAGTTTTCCAACCTGACCATTAAGAAAATCCCCAATGCGGTCTTGAAAAAATGCGAGTGGGGCCATGACGATTACAGTCTGGAGATTGAAAACCTTCCCCAAGCCCCGCAAAAGCTCAACGAAACCGAAGATGAAACACCCCGTAAGCCTCGGCGAAAGTTCGGCAAAGATAAATCAGACGAACCCGACCTGTTTGATTTTATGGAAGGAGGGCAGGATAATGAAAGAACTTAAACTATATCCTGGATGTCATTGTTGGCGCGATCAGGCTTTAACAAGGATAGGAGAATAATCATGGCAAAGATAGAAGGATTCCGTATTAAAAATTACCGTGTGTTACAAGATGTGACCCTCGGAAAATTATGGAACATGCAACAGGCTAAGCCACTGACGCCGATGACTGCGGTTATCGGGAAAAACGGTGTTGGCAAGAGTTCGCTGTTCGATGCTTTTGGTTTTCTTGCAGATTGTCTGAAATTGGGTGTTGAAGAAGCCTGTGATATCAGAGGGCGGGGAGGATTTGACCGTATTCGTTCTCAGGGGAGGAATGACCCGATTGAGTTTCAAATCTATTACAAGCAAGATGGAAATGCCCGGCCGATTACCTATGAGCTGGCAATTGATGCGGATGAAACCGGGCGCCCCTACGTAAAACTGGAACGTCTTCGTCAGCGGCGCAAAGAGCAAAAACATGGCTGGCCTTTCTCGTTTCTTATGTTGAATGAAGGCAAGGGGGTTGTGTGGAAAGGAGAGGAACAGGGGCACCAGATTGATGAAGGCAAGGCTGGTTTTGATTTATTCAAGTTAATTGATGAAATTGAAGCAACACCACAAAAAGAAGAAAGCCGCGAAACCGAGATTATTGAACTGCAAGATAAACGTAAGCTGGGGATTGTAACCCTTGGCGCCCTGAAACAACATCCCCGGATCTCGGCCTTTCGACAATTTATCGAAGGATGGTATTTGAGTTACTTTACACCAGATGCCGCCCGCAGCCTGCCCCTGGCTGGTCCACAAAGACACTTGAATATCCACGGGGACAATCTCGGCAATGTCGTTCAGTATATGGAGCGTGAACATCCTAAACGCTTCAAGAGTATCCTTAATCGTATCGCTGAGAAAATTCCTGGAATCGACAAGATAGATACGGAAGAAAGCCCGGATAAACGTTTGCTTCTCCGTTTTAACGATAAAGGCTTTGATGATCCGTTTTACGCTCAGCAAATGTCTGACGGTACGCTTAAAGTGTTTGCTTATTTGTTGCTGATGGAAGATCCGACCCCCCCGCCATTCATCTGTATTGAAGAGCCTGAAAATGGTCTTTATCACAAACTTCTTGAGACCCTGGCTACTGAATTCCGCACGCATGCAACGGGCAGGAAAAATGCGCCCCAACTTTTTATCACCACCCATCAACCCTATTTTGTCGATGCGCTCTCGCCGGAAGAAACCTGGATTCTTGAAAAAGGTCCTGATGGTTTTTCTACCATTCGCAGGGCCAGCGATGATGCAACCGTCAACGCCATGGTAGATGAGGGATTGCCGCTTGGCGGCCTTTGGTACAGTGATTATCTGGATGCGAGGTGAGCCGATGCATTTTGAAATACTTGTCGAAGATGCGTCAGGAAAAATTGCCTTGGAATCTATTTTGGAGAAGATTCTGGGCCCAAACGGGCAGGATCACACCTATAAAATAATTTCTTACAAAGGCATTGGCCGTATTCCAAGGGATTTACGAGGAACGACAGATCCACAGAAACGGATTCTTCTGGATCGATTGCCCAAGTTACTTCGAGGATATGGCAAAAGCCTCCAAGATCTTCCGGCTGCGGTTGTTGTGGTTGTAGACCTGGATGATAAGGACTGTCTGGTCTTCAAACAAGAAATGATCGATATTCTGGAGGTCTGCAATCCACAGCCAACAACGCTATTCAGGATTGCAATAGAGGAAGGCGAAGCCTGGTTGTTGGGAGATATTAACGCCGTAAAGGTGGCCTATCCTCGTGCAAGAGAACAGGTTTTAAACGCTTACGAGCAAGACAGTATTTGTGGTACATGGGAGAAACTGGCAGATGCCGTCTATCCGGGGGGATCGAGGAAACTCAAACAATTGGGCTGGCCCCATACAGGACAGGCTAAATGCGAATGGGCGGGAAACATTGCTCATCACTTGGATGTGGAGAGAAATCAATCGAGAAGTTTCCAGGTTTTCCGTGATGGAATCAGAGATCTGATGGAAAGAAGGTCGGAGGAGTCAGAATGAGTCTGCAGCAGATCAATGCCATCAGCAATCGCCTCAGTCTGCGCCCACCGCAACGGGACTCCCTGGAAATTTTGGCCAGGGTCTGTGAGATAAGCACGCTGGAGAAAGATGGCGATATTGCTAAGATATTGGAAATTATTAAATCCGAGTTCCCGACTATTGAAGATTTTGAACGTGATTTTCCCTCCCTCTGTTTTGCCATTGCCACCGGGGTTGGGAAAACCCGCCTGATGGGGGCTTTTATCAGCTACCTTTATCTAAGCGAGGGCATTCGGCACTTTTTCGTGCTGGCTCCGAACTTGACCATCTACAACAAGCTGATTGCTGACTTTACTCCCAATACTCCGAAATATGTTTTTCAGGGGATTTCTGCTTTTGCCGTTACTCCGCCATTGATTGTTACCGGCGATAACTATCAGGAGGGACAGGGGATCAGGAGAGATGATTATTTCCCCGGGGTTGAATGGGGAACCGATGTCCATATTAATATTTTTAATATCTCCAAGATCAACAGCGAGGTGCGTGGCGGCAAAAGTCCAAAAATTAAACGTCTGAGTGAATACATCGGCGAAAGTTATTTTGATTACCTGGCCGGGCTCGATGATCTGGTGATGCTGATGGACGAATCCCATCGTTACCGGGCCAGTGCCGGGGTCCGGGCGATTAATGAGTTAAAACCTATTTTGGGACTGGAATTGACCGCTACCCCCCAAGTGGAACGAGGACAGCGCACCGAACCTTTTAAAAATGTGATCTACAGTTATCCCTTGAGCCAAGCTATGGATGACGGTTTTGTCAAGGAGCCGGCGGTGGCGACGCGGGAGAATTTTGACTGCAAAGCTTATTCCGACGAAGGTCTGGAAAAGATCAAGCTTGAAGACGGTGTCCGGATTCATGAAAATACCAAAGTCGAGCTGGAGATCTATGCCCGGAACCACAACCAGCCGATAGTGAAACCGTTTATGCTGGTGGTTGCCCAGGATACGACCCATGCCAATGCCTTGCAGCAGGTTATGGAAGATGGGACTTTCTTCGAGGGTCGTTACCAGGGCAAGGTGATTACCGTTCATTCCAATGTGCGTGGGGAGGAGAAAGATGACGTTGTTGAGAAGTTGTTGCATGTTGAAAACCCGGACAACCCGGTCGAGGTTGTCATCCATGTCAATATGCTCAAAGAGGGGTGGGATGTCACCAATCTTTATACCATTGTTCCCCTGCGGGCCGCGAATTCACGGACCTTGGTGGAACAATCCATTGGCCGGGGGCTGCGCCTGCCTTACGGCAAACGGGTAGGTATTCCCGCCGTGGATCGGTTGACCATAGTGTCTCATGATCGGTTCCAGGAGATAATTGATCACGCCAATGACCCGAACTCAATTATTCGGGCCGGGGTGGTTATCGGCAAGGATATCCCGGCTGCGGGCAAGAAAGCGGTAATTGTTGAATCTGAATTTGAAAAGATTATTTCATCTTTCCCGTTGCAAGACGAAGATACGAAATCTACACTGACAAGCTACGGTTTTTTTGATAAACCGGGAGAACGGGAGGTGGCACAGGCTACCTTCCTGGTTATCCGTGAGCTGGAAAAGCTGTGGGGCAGCGACCAACTGCAGAATGAGGAAATCCAGGAGGAAATTGTCGAAAAGGTTGAAGAGATCGCCCGTCCGAAACTTGGTCTTTTGCCTGACTTTGACCGGGATGAAGTTGTCCATGTTGTGCAGAAAACCACGGCGCTCTATCAGGAGCTTTCCATTGATATACCCAAAATCGTGGTGGTGCCGAAAGGTGATGTGACCGCCGGATATGAAGATTTTGATTTGGACACCGAAAATATCAACCTGCAGCCGGTGGAACAGGATATTCTTATCCAACACCTCCATGACCATCAGCGTTATAAGCTGCGAGACGGTTCCGGTGTGGTTGAGGAAAAACGTGCTGAGGATTATCTGGTCCGTGGCCTGATCGATTTTGATGATATCAGCTATGATGAACAAGCAAGCTTGCTTTACAAACTGGCCGGACAGATGGTTGAACGTTTGCGTTCTTATTTGAGCAAAGAAGATGACGTGGTTAACGTCCTGCAATATCACCAGCAGACGCTCGTAAACCTGATTCACTCCCAGATGCAGGATTATTTTACGGAAACGGCAACTTCCTATGAGGTGCAGGTTACTAAAGGATTTCGCACCCTGCGCCCGAACAACTATACAACCGATGCGGATCAATCAAGCCGCAATTTCAGGATGGCGATTCCGGATGGGGAGAAAAACCGAATTACATCGATGCTTTTCGGCGGTTTTCAGAAATGCCTCTATTCAATGCAGAAATTTGACTCCGATTCAGAGCGGCGTTTTGCGGTGATTCTTGAAAATGATGAAGATGTGCTTAAATGGTTCAAACCGGCCAAAGGAGATTTCCGCATTCATTACTGCCACGATGAATCATATGAACCTGATTTTGTTGTCGAGACAAAAAACGGCAAGCTCCTTTGTGAACCCAAAAGAGCAAGTGAAATGGCTGACGAAAAAGTGCTTGCCAAAGCCAATGCCGCAACTGTGTGGTGCAGGCATGCCACAGATCATGCAAAAATAGCTGGTGGCAAACCCTGGACCTATCTTCTGATTCCCCATGACCAGATATCCGAGCAAATGAGTTTGGCCGGCTTGGCGGCCAGGTATACGTATACCGCATAAAGTTAGGAACCCGGCCATAATTACCTGGCAATGACCATGAATTTTGCTTTGTATCGAGGATGAAAACTGTCTGAGAATCGTGGGGAAGATTCAAGGATTGTTTTTGGCTGGGTTGTCAATGCCGCTCATTTTGAATTCTTGACTTTTTACTTACCTTGCGGTATTATCCCACGCTTTACTGTTATCTCCATCGGGAATAGAA
>Ga0307991_1000181_pt1 | contig 48232 bp, 43 predicted proteins | sample EllFjometagen131_FD_203146 | JGI IMG/M metagenome (GOLD analysis project Ga0307991, IMG submission 203146) | Marine microbial communities from Ellis Fjord, Antarctic Ocean - #131 | ecosystem: Environmental > Aquatic > Marine > Unclassified | place: Southern Ocean | collected 2014-10-08 | reverse complement strand
GAGTAACTATGATATACACAATCTTAAGGCTATACTTCTTTTTAAGCTTAACAGGCCAAAGGAGTCGATAGAGGAATTCATAAAGGCCATTAATCTGGAGCCTGAGAATCCAGAAATATACAGAAACATAGGTGGTTTTTATCAGGGAATAGGAAAACCGGGCATAGCAAGAGAATATTTCGAGGCAGGGTTGCTGATAGATCCTGGTAATAAGGAGCTTAAGGGCTTCCTTGAGTCTTTAAGCAGCCAGGTTGGTTAGAAGAGAATTAGCCGCGCAAAATCCGCTTCAATAAGCAGGCAAAAATCCTTTGACATATAGAAGTACTATGATATAATCTATTACTACTTATTGTACTATATAACGAAAGGCCTCAAATATGAGAAGTGATGTTACGAAAAAAGGACTGGAAAGAGCTCCTCACAGGGCACTTTTATACGCTACAGGTGTTAGGAAACAGGATTTGGACAAGCCTTTTATAGGTATAGCATCAAGTTTTACAGATCTTATACCAGGGCATGTTGATATGAGGCTCTTAGAGCGTGAGATAGAGCATGGTGTATGCTCTGGTGGTGGAAAACCATTTGTATTTGGCATACCTGGTGTATGTGACGGTATAGCAATGGGTCACGCGGGAATGAAGTATTCTTTATCATCCCGTGAGCTTATAGCGGATTCTGTTGAGAGCGTTGCTATGGCACATGCATTAGATGGCCTTGTACTGCTTACAAACTGTGACAAGATAACCCCGGGTATGCTTATGGCAGCGGCACGGCTTGATATACCTGCTATTGTTGTTACAGCGGGTCCTATGCTTTCAGGCATGTACAGGATGAAGAGGCGTTCATTTGTAAGGGATACCTTTGAGGCTATGGCAAAGAGGCAGAAGGGTGAGATATCAGAGGCTGAGATGGAGAACCTTGAGATATGTTCCTGCCCCGGCGGGGGTTCATGCCAAGGCTTATATACAGCAAATACAATGGCCTGTATTACAGAGACACTTGGTATGTCTTTGCCCGGATGCGCTACAGCCCTGATTAATTCAGCTAAAAAGAAGCGTATAGGTTTTTCAAGCGGTGAACAGATAGTTACATTGGTCAAGAAGAATATTACAACCCGTAAGATCATAAATAAGGCCTCTGTATATAATGCTGTTATGGTGGATATGGCTTTAGGCGGTTCAACAAACACTATGCTTCATATACCGGCTATTGCTCATGAAGCGGGAGTAGAGCTAAAACTTGATGAGCTTGACCTGATATGTAAAAAGACGCCGCATATTACGGATATTCGCCCTGGTGGTGAATATTTCATGGAAGACTTAGAATATGCCGGCGGTATACCCGCTGTATTAAAGAGGCTGTTACCAAAACTTAAGAATAATATTACGGTCACTACCAGTTCCTTGAAAGATAGCATAAGAAACGCGCCTATTTATGATGATGATATAATACGCCCGATAAATAAGGCGTATCATAAAGAGGGCGGCATCGCTGTGTTAAAGGGCAATATTGCTCTTGATGGCTGTGTGGTAAAACAGAGCGCGGTTTCAAAAGCCGCAATGACATTTGTTGGCAAGGCGGTCTGCTTTGATTCAGAAGAAGAGGCCATGAAGGCGATAATGGCAGGTGCCATAAAACATAGAAGCGTAATAGTTATAAGATACGAAGGCCCTAAAGGCGGGCCTGGTATGAGAGAGATGCTCGCGCCTACAGCAGCTATAGCTGGCATGGGCCTGTCAAAAGAGATAGCGTTAATTACGGATGGAAGGTTCTCAGGGGGGACGCGAGGCCCATGCATAGGCCATATCTCCCCGGAAGCGGCAGCAGGAGGGGCGATAGCTATAATAAAAGACGGTGATCTTATCTCCATTGATATACCAAAGAGAAAAATAGAGCTTAAGGTGTCAAAGACTGCGATTAAAAAGAGGCTGCGTATGTGGAGGCCTAAGAAGCCGAAGATAACAACAGGCTATTTAGCTCGATATTCAAAGATGGTAGAGTCCGCGGCTCGTGGAGCAATTTTGTCAGTATAAGTATTCTGACCCTGTTTCTGTTTCAATCAGGACAGTGGGCCACAGAACGCCCACCGTCCCGATAGAAACGGAAACAGGGTCGAGACACTATAATATATGGAGAAATCATGAAATTAAAAGGCGCAAATATACTTATTGAGTCACTGAAAAAAGAGGGTGTTGAGATAATATTCGGGTATCCCGGGGGTGTCTTACTGCCTGTTTTTGATGTATTATATGAGGCCCCTATCAAGTTTATACTTACAAGGCATGAACAGGGTGCCGCGCATGCCGCTGATGGTTACGCGCGCGTTACCGGAAAGGTTGGTGTCTGTTTAGCTACATCCGGCCCAGGTGCTACTAATCTTGTTACCGGCATAGCAACAGCGTATATGGATTCTGTGCCAATGGTTGCGATTACGGGGCAGGTTAAGACAAACCTTATAGGTAGTGATGCTTTTCAGGAAGCGGATATTACAGGTATTACGCGTCCGATAACAAAACATAATTATCTTGTAAAAGATGTTAATGAGCTCGCGGGTATTATAAAAGAGGCGTTCCATGTTGCTAATAGCGGAAGGCCCGGCCCTGTTTTAATAGACCTTCCTGTTGACGTGACATTAGCGGAGGCAGAGTTTAACTATCCTGCCAATCTGAATATAAGAAGCTATAAACCTACTTATGAAGGTCATCCTGGACAGATAAAGAAGGCTGCCAAGGCTATAAAAGATTCCCATAAGCCTTTGATATACGCGGGTGGCGGTATTATAATATCCGGCGCGGAGAAAGAGCTTTTCAAGTTAGCCAAGGAGTGCCAGATACCTGTTACAACTACGCTTCTTGGCATGGGTGGATTTCCTGAAACAGACTCCCTCTCATTAAAGATGCTGGGTATGCATGGTACGGTTTATGCCAATAACGCTATAATGGAGAGTGACCTTATAATTGCCATAGGGTCGAGATTTGACGATAGGGTTACGGGAAAACTCGATGAATTCTCTCCTCACTCGAAGATAATCCATATTGATATTGATCCTTCAAGTATCAGCAAGAATGTTCATGTAGATATTCCAATAGTTGGCGACGCGAAGAATATCTTGAAAAAATTGAATAAGATTATAAAGGCACCCGATACCTCAAAATGGCTCTCGCAGATAGATGAGTGGAAGATAAAAGGCCCGTTAAAATACGATGATACAGGTGATGTTATTAAGCCTCAGTTTGTTGTTGAGCAGATATATGAGGTAACAAAAGGTAAGGCTATAATAGCTACTGAGGTTGGGCAAAATCAAATGTGGGCGGCACAATTCTATAAATATAACCAACCACGTACCTTCTTGTCCAGCGGTGGCTTAGGCACTATGGGGTATGGATTCCCTGCCGCGATAGGAGCGCAGGTAGCCAGGCCGGAAGGGGTAGTCTTTGATATAGCGGGTGATGGTTCTATACAGATGAATATACAGGAACTTGCTACAGCCGTTATAAACAAGCTTCCTATTAATATAGCTATTCTGAATAACTCCTGCCTTGGTATGGTGCGGCAATGGCAAGAGCTCTTTTACGGCAAGAGGTATTCACATACATGTTTTGACAAGGCATGCCCTGATTTTGTAAAGGTAGCCGAGGCCTATGGAGCCGTTGGTATAAGGGTTACTAAAAAAGAAGATGTAAGGCCCGCTATCAAGAAAGCGATAGCTACCAAGAATACAGTTGTTCTTGATTTTATTGTTGAAAATGAGGAGAATGTAATGCCAATGGTCCCCGCGGGGGAGGCTATAAACCGCATGATCGGCGGCATGGCTTAATTTAAGTATCCTGACCCTGTTTCTGTTTCAATCAGGACAGTGGGCTACAGAACGCCCACCGTCCCGATAGAAACGGAAACAGGGTCGAGACACTAAGATAAGGAAATAACATATGAAACATATAATCTCAGTTTTAGTGGAAAATAAGTTCGGGGTATTAGCGCGCGTATCAGGGCTTTTTAGCGCCAGAGGTTTTAATATAAGCTCTCTGGCAGTTGGGGAAACCGAGGATCCTACTATTTCACGGATGACTATTATTGTGAAGGCGGATGATAAGATTCTTGAGCAGGTAAAGAAGCAGTTGAATAAGCTTATAGATATAATCCTTGTTAAAGACTATGTAAAAAAAGAGCATATAGACAGAGAACTTGTTCTCTGTAAGGTCGTTGTTAATAAGCAGAACAAAGATAATGCCTTAAAGATGCTTAAGGTTTTACCCGCGAAAATAATACAGGTTAAAGAGGACAATATCGTAGTGGAGATTGTCGGAGGCCAGGACGAGATTGATAAATTATTGGGCCTTTTGAGTAAATTCGAGATAAAAGAGACGGTACGTACAGGACGTATTGCGATGGAGCTTTGATATCATTTCGGCCCCTTTTGTAATAACAGGACCAGAATAAAACAAGGAGTAATAATGGCAAAGATATATTATGATAAGGACGCGGATCTGGAGATTCTAAAACAGAAGAGAGTTGCGATAATTGGTTATGGCATACAAGGAAGGGCCCAGAGCCTTAATCTTAGAGACAGCGGTATAGATGTTATAGTCTCTGAGCTTAAAGACACGCCAAATTATCAACAGGCGGTTAAGGATGGATTTACTCCTTTTTCAGCATCGGAGGCCACGAAGCAAGCGGATGTTATCCAGATACTTACGCAGGATCATGTACAGGCGCTTGTTTATAATGAATCGATAGTCTCTAACCTAGAAAAAGGTAATTCACTTGTCTTTTCACACGGGTTTAACATACGTTTTAAGCAGATACTTCCACCGGATGATGTAGATGTATTTATGATCGCTCCAAAAGGACCGGGGGCATTGGTACGTAGGATGTACGAAGAAGGCAAGGGCGTTCCCTGCCTTGTGGCTATATATCAGGATAAGACCGGTAAGGCGCTTGATATAGCGCTGTCCTACGCTAAGGCAATAGGCGGAACACGCGCAGGCGTAATAGAGACTACATTCGCGGAAGAAACAGAGACGGACCTCTTTGGTGAACAGACTGTTCTTTGCGGCGGGGTGACAGAGCTTGTTAAGGCAGGTTTTGATACACTTGTTGAGGCAGGGTACCAGCCTGAGATAGCGTATTTTGAATGCCTCCATGAGCTTAAACTTATTACAGACCTGATATATCAGTATGGTATGCAGGGAATGAGAAAACGTGTCTCAGATACAGCGGAATATGGTGATTACACCAGAGGTAAGAGAATTATTAACCAACAGACGCGTGATGAGATGAAGAAAATTCTTAAAGAGATAACATCCGGTGAATTCGCGAAAGAATGGATAGATGAGAATAAAAACGGTTGTGTTGACTTTAAGAAGATGAGAGAGGCTGATAAGAAGCATAAGATTGAGGAGGTTGGAGAGAGCCTTAGGTCCCTTATGCCCTGGATGGAATAGAACGTAGATAGGAAAAACAATGAAAAAACAGATTACTATATTTGATACAACCTTAAGAGACGGAGAGCAATCGCCGGGGGCAAGCCTGCGAAAGAATGAAAAACTCGAGATAGCGCAGCAGTTGCATCGTTTAGGTGTAGATATTATTGAGGCGGGTTTTCCTGTTGCTTCACCAGATGACCTAGAGGCTGTTAAGCTTATCAGCAAAAAAGTTAAGGGTCCCGTTATATGTGCCTTGGCACGCTCACTTAAAAAAGATATAGACTTTGCCTTTGAGGCTGTAAAGAAGGCCCAGCGAGCCCGTATACATGTATTCTTAGCGACAAGTAAGATACATATGCGGTATAAACTTAAGAAAGCCGAAGATGAGATATTGAAACAGGCTGTTAGCGCTGTAAAGTACGCGAAGAAATATGTAAGTGATATACAGTTTTCACCTGAGGATTCATCAAGAACAGACCCGGATTTTCTTTTTCGTGTCATTGAGGCGGTTATTGACGCGGGTGCCAGTACAGTGAATATACCTGATACTGTAGGCTACGCCATTCCTGATGAGTTTGGCAGGCTTATATATAATATAATGCGCAGGGTAGGTAATATTAATAAAGCGATAATAAGCGTTCATTGCCATAATGACCTTGGGCTTGCTGTCGCTAATTCACTGCTGGCTGTAAAGAACGGCGCCTGCCAGGTCGAATGCACTATAAACGGTATTGGTGAACGTGCCGGTAACGCGTCATTGGAAGAGATTGTAATGGCTATGTTGACACGGAAGGATTTTTTTAATAATACGACCAATATAAAGACAAAACATCTTTATGTTACCTCGCGGATGGTAAGCAGGCTTACAGGTATAATTGTACAGCCTAACAAAGCGATTATAGGATCAAATGCTTTTGCCCACGAGGCAGGTATCCATCAGGATGGAATATTGAAAAAGAGGGCCACATACGAGATTATGCAGCCTAAAGATGTCGGTTTTTCAGAGACAAAGCTTGTTATGGGAAAACACTCCGGAAAGCATGCCCTCTCCGTAAGGCTTAAAAAATTAGGCTTTAATCTTAAAGAGAATGAATTAAAAAAGGCATTTAACAAATTTAAGATTTTGGCTGATAAGAAAAAACATGTATATGATGAGGATCTAAAGGCTGTAGTTGAGGATGAGGTGGTAGCCTCGGGCGAGGTTTATAAGCTTAAACACCTGTATATTGAAGGCGGTATACAGCATATACCAAAGGCCACAATAGGTCTTGAGTTTGATAAAAATGAGTTTAAGGCAGATGCTTCTGGGGATGGACCGGTGGATGCTTGCTATAAAGCTGTAGATAAGATTACAGGTTTCCGCGGAAGATTGACAGATTATAGCATACGTTCCATTACAAGCGGTAAAGACGCTTTAGGCGAGGCCTCGATAAAACTTATTGTAAAAGGTAAAGTTATTACAGGCAGGGGCACTAGCACAGATGTTGTTGAGGCAAGTGTCAAGGCTTATTTAAATGCCATGGACAAAGTATTTTGGGCCCACTCGCGTAATCCTAAGCAGCGACTTCTGTTTAAGGAAGTATCTAAAAACCTGTAAAAGCGATCTTATATGACTAAAAGCTTTTCCCACAAGCTTTATGGATTAGTAGGTAATCCTGTTGCGCATAGCCTATCTCCAAATATGCATAATGCCGCGTTTGCTAAATTGAATATTGACGCGGTATATCTTCCTTTTCTGGCACAGAAAACCAAGCTAAAAGAAGCCATAGCCTCTTTAAGGGAGACAGGGGTCTCAGGCTTCAATGTGACTATTCCCTTCAAATCCGAGTGTATGCGATATCTTGATAAGATAGACCCGCTAGCGAGGATGATAGGCGCGGTAAATACTGTCTCGGTAAAGAAAGGCTCCCTAATAGGCAGTAATACTGATTACGCCGGTTTCCTGCGAAGCCTTAGGCAAGATCTGCGTTTTAATCCGAAGGATAAAAAAATATTCCTACTGGGCGCGGGAGGCGCGGCCAGGGCTGTTGCCTTTGCCCTTGCCAACAGTGGATCTGGAAGGATATCGATATATGATTTAATTAGCGCGAGAGCTAAAAGCCTGACAAGCGCGATAAGGAGAAATTTTCCAGGCCTCAAGATAGATGCCTGCGCGCTTAAAGAGATTCCAGGCTTGATTAAAGATTGCCAGTTGTTGGTAAACTGTACGCCTCTGGGTATGAGGAAAGATGACCCCTTGCCAATAGACGCGAAGTTACTGCATAAAGGCCTGAAGGTATACGATATTATATATACTCCTTTGAAAACAAAGCTTATAAAGGCCGCGGAGAAGAAGTCTATAAAATCGGCAGGTGGTTCTGGCATGTTGTTATATCAAGGCGTCCTGGCCTTTGAACTATGGACAAAGAGGCTGGCGCCTGTTGCGTTAATGAAAAAGGAGCTGCTTGATAGCTTAAGATGATAATATCCGCCGCTATAATAATAGGACTTATGATAGGTAGTTTCTTGAATGTATGCATCTATCGCATGCCGCGTGAAAGATCTATTGTAACGCCGCGTTCATATTGCCCGGCATGTAAGCACCAGATACCATACTACGATAATATACCTGTTTTAAGTTTTATATTGCTTTTGGGCAAATGCCGTTTTTGTAAAAAAAGCATTTCTCTAAGATATGTTACTGTTGAAGTTCTAACAGCGATTATCTTCGCAATTCTAATAAAGGTGTTAGGCCTTAACCCTGTAACGGTTATTTATATGGTATTAAGCGCAGGCCTGATTATCGCTACATTTATAGATTTTGAGTATCAAATAATACCTGATGAGATTACATATGGCGGAATGCTGGTTGGAGTTATCGCGAGCCTTGCGTTTCCTCAGCTGCATAATACTGCTAACAGGTTTTACGCGTTACGAGATTCATTATTTGGCATTATCTTAGGAGGGGCGCTGATATACCTGATCGCGTCAATAGGTACAATAGCCTTTAGGAAGAAGTTAAAAGAGATAGGCCAAGAGAGCGCTATGGGTGGAGGCGATGTAAAATACATGGCCATGATAGGAGCCTTTCTAGGTTGGCAGGGCGCTGTATTTGTATTTTTCCTGGCGCCATTCTTTGGGTCATTCGTTGGCGTAATAGAAAAATTACGCAAAAGAGCAGATATAATACCTTATGGTCCGTATCTTTCATTGGCGACTCTTATTGTTATCTTATTGGGAGATAAAATTTTACAAACAGTATTTCCGCGTTAGTGCATTAACAGTTTCAAGACTTATACATAACAGGGAGAGTACAATGTTACGATATTTAACTGCAGGCGAATCACACGGCAAAGCGTTGGTAGCTATATTGGAGGGCATGCCAGCGGGCTTAAAACTTGATGCCAGGCTGATAGATAAAGAGCTCAAGCGCAGGCAGCAGGGCTATGGCAGGGGCAAAAGGATGGAGATAGAGTCTGATAAGGTTGAGATTATATCAGGTACAAGAAAGGGTGTTACCATAGGAAGCCCTATCGCGGTTATTATTAAGAATAAGGATTTTAAGATAGAGAAGTTAGGCAGCGTGACGTGCCCAAGGCCCGGGCACGCGGATTTAGCCGGTATGATTAAATATAATACCGCTGACGCGAGAGATATACTTGAGCGTTCCAGCGCGAGAGAGACAGCGGCAAGGGTAGCTATAGGCGCGATATGCAGGATATTTTTAAATGAACTTAAGATAGATATATTCAGTCATACAAAATATATTGGTGACATAGAAGCGGATGTGGAGGATCTATCATTAGATGCCATAAAGGGAAAAGCGTTGCTCTCTTGTTTAAATTGCGCTGATAAGATATCAGAGTCTTTAATGAGAGAGAGTATAAACCAGGCGAAAAAAAAAGGCGATACACTTGGAGGAGGCTTTGAGGTCATAGGTGTAAATATTATTCCGGGGTTGGGAAGCCATGTTCATTCTGATAGAAAGATTGATGCAAGATTGTCATCAGAGCTTATGTCTATACAGGCCATAAAAGGTGTTGAGTTCGGGATAGGTTTTTTGGGTACACAGCTTCCTGGTTCTGAATTTCATGATGAGATAATCGTAAAAGGAAAGACGATTACAAGGCGTACAAATAATGCTGGAGGAGTAGAAGGCGGTATTACCAATGGCGAACCCTTAAGAGTAAGTTGCGCGATGAAGCCTATATCGACTCTTATGAATCCGCTTGCCTCTGTGGATATGAAGACAGGCAAAGCGAAAAAGGCCAGCACAGAGCGTTCGGATGTATGCGCCCTTCCAGCGGCGAGTGTTGTCGCGGAGAATGTGGCTGCTTTTGTACTCGCGCAGGCTATCCTGGAGAAGTTCGGCGGTGACTCTATGAATGAGATATGGAAGAGAATTTAAGTGTTCTGACCCTGTTTCCAAACCAAAGGGGACAGTGGGTTCTATCGCACCCACCGTCCTCTTTGGTTTGGAAACAGGGTCGAGGTATGCAGAAAGCTAACAATGAAGAATATAGTACTTGTAGGATTTATGGGAACAGGAAAGACCAGGGTTGGCAAACTCCTCGCGACTCATTTTAAGAGACAGCGGCTCTGCCTTGATGATATGATAGAATGGAAAGTAGGAAAGCCTATTAAAAGGATATTTAAAGAGGATGGAGAGGGCTATTTTAGAAAGATAGAATCAGAAGTCGTAAGGGCCGCGTCACATGATAAGGGCGTTGTAATCGATGCGGGTGGCGGAGTTGTTATTGATATAGATAATGTAAAACGCCTCAAAGAACACGGTACTGTTATATGCCTTGTAGCAAGGCCAGAGGTTATATACGACAGGACAAAAGGGAGCTTGCACAGGCCACTGCTTAATACCTCTGATCCTGTTGCCAGTATAAGAGACCTGCTGGATAAAAGGCAAGGATACTATAATCGCGCGGATTACACTATAGATACATCTGATCTCGCGCCTGAAGAGATCGTGGTAAAGATTCTTGATATAATGAAACAGATAAAATAATATGGATAATTTTAAAAAAGAACTCATCCTGCTTAATATGGTACCGGGTTTAGGCTGTATAAGATTGAAGGCCCTGATTGATGAGCTCGGGGATCCGTGTAATATATTTAAGGCCCCTGTTAAAAAGCTCAAATCTATAAGAGGTATAAGTACGCAGATAGCCGAGGCCATAAAAGGCGCGTATTCAGATTATAATGTTGATAAAGAGGCAGAGCTTATAACGAGAACCGGGGTAAAGGTCATTACCCTGTTTGATAAAGAATACCCTGAATGCCTTAAGGCTATATATGATCCGCCCATACTTCTGTATATAAAAGGAGATTTCAGGAAAGAAGACGAACTTTCGGTGGCTATAGTCGGCTCACGCAAATGCACCTACTATGGATTGAGTATGGCGGAGAAGATTGCCTCAGAGCTTGTTTCTCACAGGATAGTTATTGTTTCAGGACTCGCGCGAGGCATTGATACAGCCGCGCATAAAGGGGCTATCAAAAATAAAGGAAGAACTATAGCGGTTTTGGGAAATGGCCTTAGCCATGTATACCCAGCGGAGAATAAGGAATTGGCTGAGCATATCTCACACAATGGTATCCTGGTCTCGGAATTTCCCATGGAGACCAAGCCGTATAAACAGAATTTTCCGCGAAGGAACAGGATAATAAGTGCCCTGTCAAAAGGAGTGCTGGTTGTTGAGGCAGCGCAGAGAAGCGGTGCGTTGATTACAGCGGATTTTGCGCTTGAACAGGGTAGGGACGTTTTCGCGGTTCCGGGTATGGCAGACAGGTTTTCGTCAAATGGGACAAACGCCCTGATAAAGCAAGGCGCAAAACTTGTTGAGAGTGCGGATGATATATTAGAGGAGCTTGGCATAGGCGGGGGTGAGCCAGCTAATAAAGATACAGGTTTACATCCTTTTGCGGATTCGTGTGAAGAGAATATATTTAATATACTTTCTGAGACGCCATGTGATATAGATACTATTATCGCCAAACTTGAAATGCAGGCTCAACAGGCTAAGCTTATGCTTTTGAATATGGAGATGAAAGGCACTATCAAGCAGCTTCCCGGCAAACTATACGTAAGAGGTTAAAAGGCATGGAAGCTGGTATGCTAAAACTAATAGTACGCGTTAGTGTGATAGTTCTCCTGATTACCGGTTCTCTATTATGTCAAGGTTACGCGTTAGCTGTTGATAGAAAATCTGATTATAGGCTTAAGCAGAAGATTGAAAAGGCTATAGTGAGCCTTGAGAATAAGAGAGGAAACATACGCAGAACCGCTAAGAACGACCTTATAAACTGGGGCGCTGATTCAGTGAAACCGCTTATCGCGGTAGTAAGGAACTGGAAAAATCAGCCCGCTGATTTAAGGGTTGTATGCGTTGATATACTTGGCAGGATAAAAGATAAGAAGGCAGTACCCGTTATTATCGATGTCTTAAATGAGAAAAAGATGACAATGAGGTGTAATGCCGCGCGGGCCTTAGGTAATATTGGTGACAAAAGAGCCGCGCCCGCGCTTATAAGACTGCTTGGTGATCATGAATGGCAGGTAAGATTTTACGCGGTGGAGGCCCTTGGAAAAATCGGTGATAAGGACGCGTCAAAGCCGCTGGCGAATCTTCTTTTAATTGATTCCAGCCAAAGAGTACGTTTCGCGGCGATTGAAGGTTTAGCCGCATTAGACTCAAGGGCTGAATACAGGGCTGTGCTTGAGGCGTTTTCTGATAAGAATCTTAAGATAAGGAGCTACGCTATAGACCTTGCTTCTAGCTGGATGGTTCAGGGTGCTGTTGACGCAATCATTAATAGGCTAAAGAGCGACAGGTCAAATAAGGTAAGGGCATCTTCCGCTTACGCGCTCGGTATCTATGCTAGTTACGACGCTGTTCCGGCATTGATAGACGCTCTGAATGACGATTATAAGAATGTACGGATATGCGCCATCAGGGCACTGGAGAAGATATCAGGCCAGGATTACGGCAAAGACGAGCAGAAGTGGAATCATTGGTTTGAACTAAATAAAGATGAGGCTAAAGAATAATGAAAAGATCAATGGTAATTGTAGAATCTCCGGCAAAGTCAAAGACCCTGGCTAAATTTCTTGGGCCAAAATATGATGTTACATTTTCCATGGGCCATCTTATAGATCTGCCTTCAGGCAGTATGGGTGTTGATGTTGAGAACTCTTTTAAGCCGGAGTATGTTGTTGTCCCTGCGCGTAAAAAAATGGTGCAGGAGCTTAAGAGCAAGGCAAAAGATAAGACCGTTGTCTATCTGGCTACAGACCCTGACCGCGAGGGCGAGGCGATAAGCTGGCATCTCGAGAGAGAACTTACCTCTTCCGGACAGAAGATGCTGCGCGTAGAGTTCCATGAGATTACAAAAGAGGCGATAGAACATGCCTTCAAAAACCCGCGTTCTATAGATATAAACAGGGTCAATGCCCAACAGGCAAGGCGCATACTTGACAGGATAGTAGGTTATAATCTTTCCCCGCTTTTATGGGAGAAGGTTGGCCGCGGTTTAAGCGCGGGAAGAGTACAATCTGTAGCCCTGCGCCTTATTGTAGAGAGAGAGGATGAGATAAACGCGTTTAAGCCCGTGGAGTATTGGGAGTTAGAGGCAGAGCTTAAAAAGAAGCATTCTGAAAAGAGGTCTAACTTTATCGCGAAACTTGTCCAGGTTGATGGAAAGAAGCCCAAGATAACGAATAAAGTAGGTTCGGACAAGCTTGTAGGAGATTTGAGTAAAAGCGTTTTTTCAGTATTTGAATTAAAGCAGCAGCAGAAGACAAGAAGGCCCTCTGCTGCCTATACCACAAGCACAATGCAGCAGGATGCCTTTAATAAACTCAGGTTTTCAGCAGGCAGGACTATGCGCCTGGCACAACAGTTATATGAGGGCCTTGCGTTAGAGCAGGGAGATGAGACAGGCCTTATAACATATATGAGGACAGATTCTATAAATATCTCAAAGGAGGCCCAGGCTAAGGCCAAGGGGTATATAGAAAAGAATTTTGGGAAAGAATACATTCCGAAACAACCGCATAAGTTTAAAAAATCAAAACATAAGACACAGGACGCGCACGAGGCCATAAGGCCCACCTCTGTGGAAAGGTCCCCTGATTCAATGAGTAAATACCTGAGTGCTGACCAGCTAAAGCTATATACGTTAATCTGGAAAAGGTTTTTACAGAGCCAGATGGCGGCAGCTCTTTTTAGCATACAGACAATAGATGTAGCCGCGGCAACAGATAATGCGGATAAAAAATACCTATTCAGGACCTCAGGGAGCAGGGTAATCTTTGACGGTTTCCTGAAACTTGATAATAAGCCACAGGATGAAGAGGCTATGCCCCCGCTGGATAAGGAAGAGGTACTTGACCTTGTAAGGCTCATGCCATCCCAGCACTTCACAAAACCCCCTGCTCGATATTCTGATGCCTCTTTAGTTAAGGATCTTGAGGAAAAAGGCATAGGCCGCCCCAGTACCTATGCGCCTATTATCTTTACAATTGTACAGCGTAACTATGTTGAGAGGAAAGCCGGTTATTTTTATCCTACAGAAGTAGGCATAGTAGTAACAAGGCTTCTTGTAAAGCATTTTCCTGATATACTGAATGTAAGTTTTACAGCGAGCATGGAGAATGATTTAGATAAGATTGAAGAAGGCGATATGGACTGGGTCAGGGTCTTAAGTGATTTTTATAAGCCATTTACTAAAGATTTATTACTCGCACAGGACAAGATGGAGGATATGAAAAAACAGAAAGTTCGCACTGATTATAAGTGTGAGATCTGCGGAAAGGCAATGCTCTTTCGCTGGTCAAGAAGGGGCACATTTCTTGGGTGCTCAGGGTTTCCAAAATGTAAAAATTCAAAACCGGCGAAAAGAACCAAAGACGGTAAGATAGAGCTTGTAGAGGTTGAGGGAACAGACCAGGTCTGTGGTAAATGCGGAAAACCCATGATAGTAAAATATTACAATAAGGGCAGATTTTTGACTTGTTCCGCTTACCCACGCTGTGAAAATACCAAGCCTTTTCCAACAGGTGTTAAATGCCCCCAACCTGATTGCGGCGGGGAGCTTGTAGAACGCAATTCAAGGCGTGGGTTATTTTATGGTTGCTCAAAATATCCTGACTGTAAATACACCAGCAGAAAATTACCGGAAAAAGAAGAATAACCCGGTACCTTTCAAGCCGCTTAGAGAGAGTGGGCAAGGACTAAAGCATGCAGAGATATGTTGATAAATTCATAAGATATCTTGAGATTGAAAGAGAGGCGTCAGCGCATACCAGTTTAAATTACAGGATAGACCTGAAGCGTTTCGCTAGATTCTTAGGTAAAAAAGGGTTAGAAGATGTTGACTACCTGTTTATCAGGCAATTTCTGGCGGATTTAAGGCGCGCGAATCTTTCACGTGCCTCGATAGCGAGGATTCTATCCGCGCTTAGAAGTTTTTTTAAATTTCTTGTTAGGGAGAAGCTTGTTGAGGTAAACCCCCTGTCGGGCATAGCAACGCCTAAGAGAGAGAAAAAATTGCCTGTTTTTATGCAGGAGACAGATATCGTAAAACTCATTGAGGCGCCCGCGGATGACATGCTGGGTTTAAGGGATAGGGCTATATTAGAGACCTTATATAGTACCGGCATGAGGGTGTCAGAGCTTGTTAACATGGATATTGATAATTGTGATTTTGTAGGTGATGTTATTAAGGTCTTTGGAAAGGGTAAAAAAGAGAGGCTTGCCCCTATCGGCGGAAAGGCTTCTCAGGCTATTAATGATTACATTCAAGCTTCACAGATAGCGCGTTCTCCGGAAAAAAAGGCAATATTCTTAAATAAGAACGGTAAACGTATTACTGACAGGTCGGTAAGAAGGGTAGTTGACCATTATGTAAAGAAGGCCTGCTTGCAGAATGGGATATCTCCGCATACGTTTCGCCACTCTTTTGCTACGCACCTATTGAACAGAGGCGCGGACCTAAGATCTGTGCAGGAACTTTTAGGCCATGCAAGCCTTTCTACAACGCAGATATACACCCATGTTAGTACAGAGAGAATGAAGGCTGCTTATCAGAAGGCCCATCCCCGCGCGTAGGTTAAGGGATTCAGGAGTAAGGTATTAAGAATTAAGGACTAAGTGGTAAGGATTAAGAATTTAATAGAAAAAGCTTAATTCTTACCACTTACCACTTACAACTAAACATATATATAACTTATGAGTATTATATATAATATTATATTTATACTATTTGCTTTTTTTTATCTGCCCCTTTTTTTGTTTAAAGGAAAGAGGCGGCAGGGGATAGCTTTACGTTTTGGCATATATCCACTAAAGCTTGTAAAGAGCCTAAGCGAAAAAAAGAATCTTTGGGTACACGCTGTTAGTGTAGGTGAGATTATGGCTGTCCTGCCGTTGATTAAGCAGATAAGAGAGAAGCACCCTGATTACAGGGTAGTTATTACCACAGTGACTGAGACAGGTAGTATCGCGGCGGAGAAGATAAAGACAAGTGATGAGATAGTGGTCTTTTTGCCATTTGATATAACATTTATAATAAAAAAGGTAATTAGATATATAGCGCCGGCCGCTCTTATTATAGTAGAGACTGAATTATGGCCAAACCTTATCAGGATGATAGCCGGCAGCGGGGTTAAGGTATTTCTTGTTAATGGCAGGATATCAGATAATTCATTAAGTAGATACAGGCTAATAAAGCCTTTACTGAAAAAGTTATTGGCCAGGATAAGCCTGTTATTTATGCAGACAGAGGATCAGAAAAGTCGGATTATATCTCTTGGTGCGGAGGCCTCTATTGTTACGGTTCCGGGGAACATAAAATTCGACAGCGTCTTTTCTGGCGATACATTACAATACGACGAAGAGAAGATACGGTTATCTTTATGCCTTGATACCCATGACAAGCTTTTTATCGCAGGCAGCACACACCCGGGCGAGGAAGAGATTATGCTACGTTCTTTTGCAGGGCTTAAGGAAGAATTTTCCGGACTGAGGCTGCTTATAGCGCCCCGCCATATAGAGCGCGTAAAAGAGATGCAAAGGCTTATAACCGATCAGGGCTTAACCCCTGTTTTAATATCAACGCTATCGGCTGAAAGCCCTAAGATATCAGCCGAGGATATTTTAATACTTGATACAATAGGTCAACTCAGAAGCCTTTACAGCATAGCGGAGATAGTCTTTGTAGGTGGAAGCCTTGTTAAGAGAGGTGGACAGAATATGATTGAGCCCGCGGCATTAGCGAAACCTATCCTGTTGGGCCCGTATACTTATAATTTTCATGACATTGTTGAGATGCTGCTGAAAAATAATGCGGCTATTACAGTTAAGGATACCAGGATGCTTACAGAGTCTTTGAGAAGGCTATTAACCGGTGCTGTTTTACGCGATAGCCTTGGACAGAACGCGCGACAGGTAGTGCATTCAAACAGGGGCGCGACAGCGAGGATACTCCAATCTATTGAAGATGAAAAGGTATTTTTATAATATAATTACAGGTAATAACAGGGTTGCCTTTGGGTGTCTTCTAAGGCCTTTGCTTATCGCGCTCTCTTTTTTATTCTTTGCGGGAGTCCAGACAAGACGCCTCTTTTACAAGATAGGCGTATTAAGATCCGTAAAATTAGAAAAACCTGTAATAAGTGTGGGAAATATAACCTGGGGCGGCACGGGAAAGACACCGTTTTCAGAGGCGCTGCTTCATAGATTTCTACGAGACGGCCAGAGGCCTGCTCTCCTGACAAGAGGATATGGTAAAGATGAAGAGAAGGTTATCCGCCAGAACCTTCCGGGCCTCGATATACTCAGCGGAAAAGAAAGGCTCTTAAATGCCTTGCGTGCCCAGAAGGATACAGATATAAGCCTTTTTTTAATGGATGATGGATTTCAGCACCTGAGCATCAAAAGAGACGCGGATATTGTAACTATTAACGCGACAGATCCTGTTGGAAACGGTTTTTTAATCCCCGCCGGCATATTACGAGAACCCTTGAATGCCTTAAAGCGCGCTGACATGGTTATAATAACAAAATCAGACCTTGTCAGCAAAGAGAGGCTTTCCAGGATTAAAGAGCATATCCGTCACGTGTCAGGTGATATTGATATCTTTGAGGCAATACATGAACCGGCCTTTTTTTATACAGCTTCTAACGAAAGGAAACCGCTTGACTGCCTTAGACAGAATAGGGTTTGCGCGATATCAGGTTTAGCGGATAATAATTCTTTTAGCGTGACATTAAGTCAGCTTGATGTCACGGTTGTTTCGCGCCTTTTGTATATGGACCACCATAGGTATGTTAGCGCTGATATGGAGAAGATAGCGGATGCTGTGGCAAAAGATAATGCGGATGCAATAGTAACTACTGAAAAAGATTGGATAAAACTAAAAGATATAGCAATGCCGCTCGCGCTAAAAGAGGCGGATATACTGGTACTTAAGATAGAGGTAAAGGTGAAAGAAGATGAAGTTTTCTACAGGAGATTATCTACTTTATTATCTGGCTAAGGTGGTTTCTTATTTTTTTAGAACTATGCCAGTAAGACTCGCGCTTTTTATCGCGAGAAGATTAGGGGCATGCTTCAGTATGGTAAGCCCCAAGCGTTACAGGATAGCTTACGCGAATCTTAAGGCAGCATTAGGTAAGGATTATAAGCCAAAAGAGCTGAAGAGAATCTTACACAAAACATACTCGAATATAGGCCAGGGCATTGTAGACCTGTTTCTTTTGCCGAAGATGGATGACAGGTATATATCCCGTTATATCAGATTTGAGAATTTCAATATCGCGCAAGAGGTTCTTAAAAACAAGAAAGGCCTTATCTTTCTTACGGCCCATTTCGGTACATGGGAAATATCACATGCCGCGATGCCTTACAAGGGCTTGGCTTATAAGGGGATAGCGAGAGAACAGAAACCACACCATTTAAATGAGCTCTTAAATTATTACAGGCAGCTGCACGGTTGTAAAATTATCATGAAAGGCCCCGCTGTAAAAGAGGCCCTAAGGACATTACGCTCAAACGGCATAGTGGGCATGCTTGTTGATCAGGACGCAGGAAAGAAGGGTATATTCGCGAATTTGTTTTCAAGGCCCGCGTCGTGGAACAATGGGGTTATGGAGATGGCACTAAAAACAGGTGCTGTAATAGTTCCTGGTTTCGCGATAAGGGAGAGAGGCCCTTTTATAAGATTTATAATGTTTGACCCTATTAAGCTGCGTGAGGATATAGATAAGAAAGAGGCGGTAGTTGATGGTTTCAGGCAGTACGCGTCTACATTAGAAGGCATGATAAGAAAATATCCGGAGCAATGGCTCTGGCAGCATCGGCGATGGAAATCCACACCAGTCAGGAATGTTGTTATTCTTAATGATAAGAGGACAGGGCACCTGCGTCAATCCGAGGCGCTCTTGAAAGCCATACGGGATATATGGGAAAAGAAAGGTTATAAGCGGGAAGATATCAGGGCAAAGGTTATAGATGTGAACTTTAAGAATACTCTATGCGGGCAGTTTATATCTATTTGTAGCAATCTATCCAACGCCCGTTGCCAGGGTTGTATGAGATGCCTGGCTCTTAATTTAAAGAAGACTTCCTACGACGCTCTTATGAAAAATTACGCGGATATCGTAATCTCATGCGGCTCTTCGACCGCCGGAGTCAATCTTTTTCTATCCAGGGAAAATAATTCTAAATCTATTGTGATTATGAAGCCTCCGCTAATCGCGTTGAATAAATTCAATCTTGCCCTAATCCCCAGGCATGATATGCCGCCAGTGGCGGGAAACGTGGCCATCACCAATGGCGCCCTAAATCTTATTGATAGTAAGCGTTTGATGTTTTACGCGGATAAGCTTCAAGAGAGGTTGGGCCCGTTAAAAGAACGAAGGATAGGCCTTTTGCTTGGAGGCAACGCAAAGGATTTTAAGATGGACTATAAGGCAATAGAGGTGATGGCAGATAATCTTATTAAGGCTGCCAAGAAATACGACGCGGAGATATTTATTACCACATCACGGCGTACCCCGGGAGGGGTAGATGAACTCTTGAGAAAGAGGTTCTCCGAGGACGAAAGATGCAGGTTACTGGTTGTTGCTAATGATAAAAATAGCGAAGGCATAGTAGAGGGCATTCTCGGGTTATCAGATGTTGTCCTGGTATCTGAAGAATCGATATCTATGATATCTGAGGCAGCGTCAAGTAAGAGCTACACAATAGTTTTTACTCAGGGCAATTATAGCGATAAGAGGCACATAAGTTTTCTTAATAACCTGCATGATAAAGGATTTATAGAGATAGAAGAGAGCCGGAATATCTATGACGCAATTGCAGGCGTATTCAAGACAGGCAAGGAGCAGGCCCTTCTGAATGATTCGTTTGAGATAAAAGAGACGTTGAAGAAGATGCTCTGATAATAAGGGCACAAGGGGTAAGGCACAAGGAGTAAAGTATTAAGTATTAAGAATTAAGTATTAAGTATTAAGGCGTAAAAATGACAAAAACATTTAGAGATTTAAAGGTTTGGCAAAAATCACACGATTTTACATTTATACCGACTAATATTGTTGAAGGTTTTAAAAGAAGAAGCACAAAAGAATATAGTCATTTTTTGAATATTGCAGATAGTTCCTTGGAAGAAACTAAATATCATTTGATATTATCATTAGATTTAGAATATTTATCTAATAAAGATTCTAAAAAATTAGAGAATTATGTGATGAAATCGGCAGGATGTTAAACGGATTGCAAAAGAAACTTAATACTTACAACTTAATACTTAATATAAAATACAAATAATGAATATACTGCAAGTACTACCAGAACTTGAAAGCGGTGGAGTAGAGACCGGTACCATTGATCTTGCCAAGGAGCTTGTTCTACAGGGGCATAGAGCTGTAGTTATCTCAAGAGGAGGCAAACTTGTAGATGGGTTGGAGGCCTGTGGCGGAAAACATTACAGCCTACCTGTACACGAAAAGAATATTTTTACAATCATAAGCATGATAGGCGCTATAAAGGATATAATAAAGAAAGAAGAGATAGATATTGTTCATGCGCGAAGCAGGGTTCCTGCTTTCGCGGCATTTTTCGCCGCGCGCGGGGCAGGTGTCCCGTTTATAACTACCTGCCATGGTTATTATTCAAAACACTTTTTTAGCAGGGTAATGGGCTGGTCCAGGTTTGTAATAGTCGCGAGCAACGTAGTTGCCCGCCATATGATAGATAGTTTTGATGTCCCGCGGGAAAGGATAAGGCTTATACCACGGGGTGTTGACTTGGAGAAGTTTACGTATATAAAACCGGATATATCAAAACCTAAGAAGGAATATACAGTAGGAGTCGTAGGGCGTATCACCCCGATAAAAGGGCACATCTATTTTATCCGGGCAATATCAAAGGTAGTAAGATTGGTGCCTAATATAAAGATATTGATTATCGGGGATGCCCCAGCCTCAAAACCTAAATACCGACAGGAGCTTGAAGTGCTTATAAGGCGCCTCTCACTTACTAAATATATCAGCTTCTTAGGCGTCTGTCATAACATACCGGAGAGGATGAAGGGCCTTGACCTGCTGGTAATGCCCTCTATCGGGGAAGAGACATTCGGAAGGGTAATAGTTGAAGCCCAGGCATCAGGAGTGCCTGTAATTGCCAGCAAGATAGGCGGTATAGTTGATATTATTAAGGATGGAGAAAATGGTATATTAGTAGGAGCAAGAGATTGGAGCGGACTTTCAGAAGCGATAATCAGGGCTCTCAAGGATAAAGATTTGAGACAGCGATTAGCCCAAAAAGGAAGGTCCTGTGTCGAAAATAATTTTACATTGACGCATATGTATAAGAAGACAATAAAGGTTTATAACGAGGCACTCAATTCCTACAGGATATTAATAATCAAGTGGAGCGCTCTGGGTGATATAATCCTCTCTTTGCCGGCGCTTAAGGCAATAAGGAATAAATTTCCTAAGGCGCATATCAGTTTATTGACAAGCAGAGAAGGCCTTGACATCATAAAGCGTTACCCTTATATAAAAGAATTCTTTACAATCAAGCCCTCAAGCGGGCTTGAGGGCATTGGAATGCTAATGAACCTCTCTTCAGAATTAAGAAAGGCTTCTTTTGATTTAGTATGTGACATACAGAACAATAGGAAGAGCCATTTAGTATCATTTCTATCGTTGGCGCCACGCAGGCTTGGTTATAGGAGCGGCCACCTCGATTTTTTATTAACAGAGCCATTAGACGGAGCGCGGATGAAGATGCCGCCTATTGAGCACCAGTTTAGGCTTTTAAAACAACTTGGTATACATTCAACTCCTGAATTGCCGTTGCTTATGATATCCAATCAGGAATTAGAATATGCTGATAGCTTGGTCAGTGAGAGTTGGATAGGGAGGTCAGAGGCCTTAGTGGGTATAAGCCTTAGCGCGAGCCAGCGATGGCAGACAAAGGTCTGGCCAGCGGAAAATCTCGCGAAGTTATGTGACCTGCTCGCTCAAAGCAGGATAAGGGTAGTAATAACAGGTACAAAAGAAGATGCCATATACGCGAGGAGAGTGCGTATGCTTACTCGCAGTAAACCGTTTGATATCACCGGAAGGACTAGTGTTATGCAGCTCGCGGCGGTTATTAAAAAGTGCCAGGTCTTTATAACATCCGATTCAGCCCCTATGCACATAGCCCTCTTTTGCCAAGTCGCGTTTGTCGCTCTCTTTGGGCCGACCAGCCCTAAAAGGCACCTGCAGCCTAATGGCAGATATCGTGTTATCTGCAAGCAGTTAAAGTGCTCGCCTTGCTATAAGCCAAAATGTGGCGATCCTATATGTATGCGGAAGATAACTCCGGAAGAGGTTTTTGTTGCTGTTAAAGAATTGCTTAAGGTCTCATCATGAAGATATTACTATTGGCTACGCATTTGAATCTGGGGGGCATAGGTACATATACCACCTCTTTAGCTATGGAGCTTAAGGCCATGGGCAAGAAGGTTGTTGTAGCCTCTAGCGGTGGTGAGCTTGTCGAGGAATTAGAGAAGAAGGGTATTACGCATATAAATATACCGGTCAATACAAGCGCTGATATAGGCATGCACACTCTATTCGCGTATCTTAAGCTTTTACCTGTTATAAGAGACGGGTCAATAGATATTATACACGCGCAGACAAGGGTAACCCAGATTATCGCGAAGATGCTTTCAGGAAGCAGCAAGACGGCCTTTGTAACTACATGTCATGGATTCTTCAAAAGAAGGATATTTAGGCGGGCATTCCCCTGTTGGGGAACGCGGACAATAGCTATAAGTGACGCTGTTCGCCAGCACCTTGTTTATGATTTTAAACTGCCAAAAGAGAGTATAAGTGTTGTTTGTAACGGTATTGAGATAAAGAGGTTTAACAGGTTAGTATCTTCTGAGGATAAGCTCCATATAAAAAAAGAATACGGGCTAAACAATCAGCCTATAATAGGCATAATATCCCGCCTATCAAGTGTTAAGGGCCATAAATATCTTCTTAGCGCGTTTGCCCTAGCCTTGAAAAAGATGCCGGGCATACAACTGCTTATTATTGGCGATGGCCCGCATAGGTATAAGAAGGGGTTAGAGAGTCAGGCAGAGGCCTTGGGCATAACCAATAATGTTAAATTTCACGCTGCCTGCAAGGACACATCTATACCGCTTTCTGTCATAGACCTCTTTTGTAATCCGTCATTACAGGAAGGATTGGGTCTTTCCATATTAGAGGCCATGGCTATGAAGATTCCGGTTGTAGCGTCGGATGTTGGCGGTATCTATACATTGATACAGGACAATTATAATGGCCTACTGGTTCCGCCCAGGGATGCAGAGGCCCTCAGCAACGCGATACTCGATATTCTCTCTGATAAAAAAAGAGCGAAAAATATGGGTGAGCTCTCAAGGAGCATTGCTGAAGAGAGATTTACAGTAAGGATGATGACAGAGGGGATATTAAATGTATACGAGAGGGCTATTAAGCAGAGAAAGGCCAGGTAGGGTTTATATATGTTGAAGAGAACGATATTTTATTCTTTAATAGTATTTTTAATGCTTATCCTTTTGACCTTTGGCCTGATACTGCATTCCGGTTATGTTGTACCTGTTCTTATGTATCATAGCGTAGACCAGAACTGGAGAGAGTCAAAGCTAAGCGTATCGCCGGAGAGCTTTAGAAGACAGATGGAGTTCTTAATAAAGAATAAGTACAATATTGTTTCGCTTCAAAAACTTAAACAGCTGCAGGAATCTGGTAAGTCGATACCTCATAAGACAGTGACGATTACATTTGATGATGGTTATGAGAATAATTATATTAATGCCTTTGGTGTGCTGAAAGAGCATAATATACCTGCCGCTATCTTTGTGGTCTTAAATAAGATAGGCAGAAGCGGGTATCTTACATGGCCTCAGATAGAGGAGATGGCTAAAAATAACATAGAGATAGGCAGCCATACCTTGTCAGAGTGCTACCTGCCCGCGGTGGATGACAAGGTACAGCTTAAGAGAGAGATACATGATTCAAGGCGCATACTAAAAGAGAGAATATCGCAAGCGGGAGATTTTATCGCTTATTGCAGTGGAGGTTTCAACGCGAATATCAGGCAGATAGTTATTGATGCCGGGTATGATGGCGCGTGCGCTACTAACCCGGGTAAAGATTATCCCGACGATGATATATACGCGATTAAGAGGCTGCGGATATCAAGGACATCAGATAATCTTTTTGTCTTTTGGATAGAAACGAGCGGTTTTTATACGTGGATAAAAGAGCACCGTGATGATGATTGAGATAAGAGTCCTAAAAAGTTACTTGTAATTACACAGGAGCGTTCGCAAACCCCAGCGAGGTTTGCTTACTCCGTTTTGTTGCTCATCAATATAGCTTGAATGCCATGGAAAAACCATGCCATTCGCAACAAAAAGGCCCTGCTCCAATCACCCCAAAGCTTGCGGAAATTTTACTCCTCCTTAGCAGATTGCTACGAAACTATCTGGTTTAGAGAAGAGTGGAGCAGTAGATAATGATACGGTTTCTGGCCCTGCCTTTAGCGGCACATTGGATTTTTTTGCCATGGGTATAGATATATGGCAAAAATACCAGTGCTGCGAAGGCAGAAGACAGAAACCGTAAGAGTTTATATATATTATATTACAATCAGTAATTACATATTTGTGGGATAATATGAAAAGAATACTTATTATAGAGCCTAACTGGCTGGGGGACATTCTCTTTACAACCCCTGCGATAAGAGCCATAAGAGAGAATAACCCCGATGCCTTTATCGCGTGTATGCTGCATCCACGTTGCGCGGAGATGCTTGAAAATAATCCTAATATTGATAGGCTGGTGTTCTTTGATGAGAGAGGCGCGCATAAAGGTATATTAGCAAAGATCTCATTGATTCGTAACTTGAGAAGACTGCAATTTGATACTGTTGTATCCTTTCACCGTTCCATGACCAGGATATTGATAGCCTACCTTTCCGGTATACCGCGCCGTGTTGGTTGCTATACAAGAAAGCGCGCGTGGTTGCTTACAGACCCTGTAAAGGTGCCAACTAAACCGTTTCACAGGGTAGAATATTTTTTGAATATCACGCGGGCTCTGGGCCTTGATACAGATAATAAGGATTACCAGTTTCATATACCGGAAGGCTCTCTTAAGAGCGCGGAAGGCATACTGGAGCAATCGGGAATAGGCGCTAATGATGAGTTCTTTGTTGTAAATCCGGGAGGAAATTGGCTCGCGAAGAGATGGCCCAGGCAGAGTTATGCCAGTCTTTGTAAGGAATTGGCCGCGGTATACGGCAAGAAGATATTATTAACAGGGGCTGCTAAAGACAGGGAATTATCAGAAGAGATAGTGTGTATAAACCCTGGCCTGGTGACCAATATATGCGGTAAGACTACACTCAAGGAGCTAGCCGCTATTATGCGAAAAGCGAAGGCTGTTGTTGCGAATGATTCCGGGCCTATGCATATAGCGATAAGCCAGAAGACCCCTACGATAGCGCTTTTTGGGCCTACCTCACCAGATATCACGGGCCCTTACGGGAGTGGAGAATATGCTGTTTTACAGAAATGGACTGATTGTGAGATTCCTTGTTACGCGGCATGTGATGATTACAAATGCATGAAGGCTATAACGGTTGATGATGTAATAGGGGCGATTGGAAGGATAACGCGGCAATGAAGATAGAGAAAGCGGATGTAAAAAAGATACTCTTTATAACCCTGACTAATATAGGCGACCTGGTTCTGACACTGCCTGTTCTTGGCGCGCTAAAGAAGGAATTTCCAGAGGCCTCTATTGCCGTGCTTGCGGGTTCCAAGGCAGGAGAGATCCTTAGGGCGGATAGCTCTGTATCGGATATCTTGGTGTACAATAAACGCGCGGCTCTTTTTGACAAGCTAAGACTCGTATTAAAACTTAGAGGCATGGATTTTGATATGGCTGTTGATATGCGTCATAGCTTTTTTCCAATTCTTGTTGGTGCCAAATATAGGACGTCAATGCTTAAAGCCCCGGATAGAAAGATTCATAGAAAAGAGAAGCACTTAAAGAGTCTGAGTGCCTTGGGTATCTCTACGGCAGAGACGTTCTTTCCCATACTCTTTAACCGCAATGACAGGTTACATGTTAATTCTATATTGAATAAAGAGGGTATATTGCCGGAAGATAAAATAGTCGCTATAGCGCCGGGGGCAAAGAGCCATATGAAACGCTGGAAGATAGGCGGTTTTATAGATGTGTGCACGCGTTTAGGCAAGGAACCGAATTTCAAAATAGCCCTAATAGGTGATGAGGCTGATAAGGCTATAAATAGCCAGATAGTCGCTAAGAGCACGGGTAAGGTTTATAATTTAAGCGACTGTTTCAATTTGAGAGAGCTTGCTTACTTTTTATCTTTATCTAAGTTACTTATAACTAATGATTCAGCTCCCCTTCATATCGCAGGTGCTGTTGATACACCGATTATAGCTGTTTTTGGACCGACAGATCATGGAAAATACGGCCCGATTTCACCTGGAAGTATTGTTGTAAGAAAGTCCATTAAATGTTCACCATGTGAAAAGGCTATATGCGAGTTTAATTTAGAATGTATGGAGCAGGTATCCAGTGAAGATGTCTTAAACGCGGTAGAGAGGCTATTATTATAGGAAGTTCGTGTATTTGGTTTATTAAACTCTTTGGGTATATGAATAATTCTACTAGAAGGAAGATATTACTGGTACGAACAGACAGGCTTGGCGATCTTGTTCTTACTACTCCGGCGATAAAAGCGGTACGCGACGCGTATCCTGACGCTTATATCGCGATGATAGTAAGGCCTTATGGTGAGTTAGTGGTAAAGGATAATCCTTATCTTGATGAGGTGATTGTTTATGACAAGTCAGGATTGCATAGGTCAGCAATAGCTACTATACGCTTTGCGCTCAGGCTCAGGAAGGCCGGATTTGACAGGGCTATTATATTTCACCCTACTAACAGGATGCACATAATAGCGTATATCGCGAATATCCCCAGAAGAGTAGGATATGATAATAGATTAAGTTTTTTGCTGACAGACAGAATAAAGAACCTAAAACACGAAGGCAAAAAGCATGAGCGGGATTACACACTTGACCTATTGAAGGCTCTAGGCATAGAATCAGATGAAAAAGAGCTTTATGTAGCTGTAGATAATAACGCCAGGTCTGATATTGGACAGATATTGAGTAATCATGGGATAATGATAAAAGACAGGCTTGTTACGCTGCATCCCGGGGCAAGCTGTATTTCCAAGATATGGCCATCTGAGAGATTCGCGAAACTTGCGGATACTCTTATAGAGAAGCATAATGTTAAAATAGCTATAATTGGCGGAAAGGAGAAGAGAGATCTCTTCTGCGTCGATAGCGTTAAAAAATTTATGCGAAAACAAGCAATTTATTTTAAGGGTACGTTAGACATTAAAGGGCTGGCGGCCCTGCTTAAGAGATCGACTCTTTTTATATCAAATGACAGTGGCCCTGTTCATATAGCAACTGCCGTAGGTACCCCTGTTGTTGATATTTTTGGCAGGAACCAGCCGGGTTTAAGCCCTGTCAGGTGGGGGCCCCTTGGTAAAAAAGATATAGTAATCCACAAAGATGTTGGTTGTAAGAATAGGTGTTTTGCGCATAACTGTGAAAAGAATTTTGCCTGTCTTGCTGCTGTCAGTGTTGATGATATTTATACTGCCATCCAATCCATGGGCCTTTTTTACCCTTGAGGGTATCCCCACTATAAACTAATTGACATCATTATATATACTTGTTATAATTATAAGAATTTCTATCCCCCTTATTTAAAGTATATACTGGGAAAATATGTATACTAAAAAGCTTAAAAAGTTCCACAATTTAATCCCGCGCCTGAAAAATGCCAGGATATTGGTAGTAGGTGATGTTATGCTTGACCGATTTATATGGGGTACTGTCTCACGTATATCGCCTGAAGCGCCTGTTCCTGTTGTATGGGCAAGATCAGAGTCATTTATACCAGGCGGCGCGTCCAATGTCGCTAATAATATATGCGCGTTAGGTGCTAAGGCTTATATGTGTGGTGTGATAGGTAATGATGAGGCAGGAAGGATAGTTGTCTCTGAGCTGGCGAAGAACGGTATAAACAGTGAAGGTATACTGGTTGATATAAGCCGCCCTACCATAGATAAGACGCGCATAATAGCACACCATCAGCAGGTTGTACGCATTGACAAAGAATCAGATGGCCTGTTAGATAGCAGGGTGATTGGCCGTATATTATCTTACGCGAAAGCTAAAATAAAAGATATAGACGCTATCATTATAGAAGATTACGGTAAGGGGCTTATAGTCCCGAGGTTAATAAAAGAGCTTATAATTCTCGCGAAGAAATATAATAAGATTATTACTGTTGACCCCAAAAAAGAGCATTTTAATATATACAGCGATGTAACGGTTATTACTCCAAACCGCAAAGAGGCTGAAGAGGCATCTGGTATAAAGATAAGAGACGCGGTATCTTTAAAAAATGCCGGCAAAAAACTGCTTAAATCGCTTAAGGCTGAAGCCGTGTTGATAACTCTCGGCGAAGACGGCATGGCGTTATTTGAAAAAAATAAAGAATGTGTCTGTATCCCTACAGTTGCCCAGGAGGTATATGATGTCTCAGGAGCGGGAGATACTGTTATAGGTATATTTACTTTAGCTAAAGTTGCCGGCGCAAGGATGAGCGAGGCGGCACATATCGCTAATATAGCGGCAGGCGTAGTAGTAGGTAAGTTAGGCATCGGTGTCTGCACCGTGAGTGAGTTAAAAGCGCACCTGAATCAGATTAAGAGCCCAGTTTCCAGTAAAGGAAAGTGTGTAGGAAATACCAATGTGAGAGAGAGTAATGATTTTCCGTATGATTCTATCATCAAAAACAGGAGAAAGAAATGACTAGCTTAGGTATAATACCCGCAAGATACGCAGCAAGCAGATTTGAGGGGAAGGTGTTAGCCAAGATAGGCAATAAACCAATGATCCAGCATGTCTGGGAGCGCGCTAAAAAGGCCCATAGCCTGGATGATCTTATCGTAGCGGCGGATGATGACCGTATAATTAAGGTGGTAGAGGAATTTGGCGGTAAAGCGGTATTTACCTCGAAATCACACCCTTCGGGTACTGACCGTTTGCGTGAGATAGCCAACCCCCTGGATGTGGATATCGTGGTCAATATACAAGCGGATGAGCCGCTCTTAAACCATTCAATGATAGATAGCTTAGTTGATACATTACGTGATGACCGGGATATAGTTATGGCCAGCCTTATGAAAAAGATAGACAGCATTGAAGAGATTAGCAACCCCAATTTAGTAAAGGTGGTAGTTGATAAGAATAATTTTGCCCTTTATTTTTCACGCAGCCCGATACCTTTTATAAGAGATAACGGGGAAGCACCGGCAGAACAGGCCGATAGCGTTTCTCCGAACAAGGCCCACCAGTTCTATAAGCATATCGGGCTTTACGCTTATACAAAAGATTTCTTATTTACCTTTGCCAACCTCCCTCCGTCCTCACTTGAGAAGTATGAAAAGCTGGAACAGCTTAGGGCGCTTGAGAATGGTTATAGAATAAAGATGGTTGAGACACAATACGACACTATAGGCGTAGATACTCCCGAAGACCTTGTAAGGGCAAGGGCCACACTCTATAAGAACCGTGGGTAAATATATTTTATGAAAAGGCATACTGTAAAAATAGGAAAGATAAAGATGGGGCATAAGCAGGGCTTTTTTCTTATAGCGGGCCCTTGCGTTATCGAGAGTGAGAAGAAGGCGCTTTACCACGCGGAAGAACTTCTGAAGATTACCTCACGTCTTAACATACCTCTCATATATAAAAGCAGTTACGATAAAGCAAACAGGACATCCATCGATTCATTCAGAGGCCCAGGCCTTTTAAAGGGGCTCAATATATTAAAAAAGATAAAGGATAAGTTGGGTTTACCTATTTTAAGTGATGTGCATTGCCGTAAAGATGTAGAGGAAGCGGCCCATGTTCTCGATGTTATACAGATACCCGCTTTCTTATGCAGGCAGACAGACCTGATACTTGCCGCTGCGGAGACTAACAAACCTGTTAATGTGAAGAAAGGCCAGTTTATGGCTCCATGGGATATGAAACATGTTGTAGAAAAGATAGAGAGAGCGGGAAACTATAAGATATTGATTACAGAACGCGGTAGCAGCTTTGGCTATAATAATCTGGTAAGTGATATGCGCTCTATACCCATAATGAGAGCATTGGGCTACCCTGTGATATATGACGCTACGCATAGCGCCCAGCTTCCCGGCGGTAAAGGTTCCTCCTCAGGTGGAGATAGAAGATTTATTCCGCATCTTTCCAGAGCGGCGGTTGCCGCGGGCGTGGATGGGTTATTTATCGAGACTCATCGGGATCCGGATAAGGCGTTGTCTGATGGGCCTAATATGCTTAAGATAAAGGACCTCTCAGGCCTTATTAAGCAGTTAAAGGAGATAAGGGGGATAATTGCGGACAATGTTTGAAGGAAATTGGGCATATAGGATAATCGTAATATTGTCTCTGTGTATACTACTGACATGGACATATCTTACGAATGAAGAGACCCTGTTTAATTATATTGGCGGTAGATTTGTTCTGGACACAAGGTTTATCTGGCAAATAGGGATATTTGCTCTTTTAAGCATAGTGCTTTTTTATCTTATGCAGTCTACCCTTGACTACAAGGCGCAGAACAGTATATTAAAAAAATATCTTAAACGCTTACAACAGGAACTTGATATTGAGAGAGAGGCTATCAAAGAGCTGAAAGAAGAATCTAATGAAGAGCTGCTTCGGCTTGAGTCATTTATTATTACCATATCTGATACAGCTAAGCAGATAAGCGCTGTGTTACATACTGATGAGTTGCTTAGGGTGATACTTCGTAAGGCTGTAGATCTCCTTGGCTCCCACAGGTGCGCCATATTTAGGGTTGATCATGTTTCAAAAGAACTGCTTTATATAGATTCTGTAGGATATGAAGAAGAAGAGGCTAAAACTTTTGCGTTAAAAAGCGGCGAAGATTTTGGGATTGTAGGTTACGCTGTTGAGCAAGGTGTATTTATCTCAAGAAAGATACTTAACCAGGATTACGCGAAAAGGCATATAGTAGATAAAGATACCCTTAACGTGAATTTCTGCCAACCGATAGTCCATAATAGAAAGACGTTAGCGGTAATATGTGTAGGTGGTGTAAATCCTGATTTTACGGATGAACAGACAATGCGCCTTTTATCGATATTAGCAAACTTTGGCGCTGTTGCGCTTACAAATACAAAGTTGGTGGATCACATGCGCGAACAGTCTATAAGGGATAGCCTTACGTGGCTCTATAATCACCAGTATTTCCAGACTCATATGGAAGATGTTCTTAAGAACGCCAAGCGTGAAAAAGAGCCCCTTGGGCTTATAATGATGGATATTGACTATTTTAAGCATTTTAACGATACATACGGCCACCAAGCAGGAGACTTTGTGCTTAAGCAGGCAGCTGCTATCTTTAATTCGGAATTGAGAGGCAATGATATAGTAGCGCGTTATGGCGGGGAAGAGTTTATCGCTATATTACCACGCAGAACCCTTGAAGAAGCACAAAGCATAGCTGAGAGAATTCGCAAGGTATTTGCTAAGACTAGGTTTGAATTTGAGGAAAAAGATTTAAAGATTACTCTAAGCGCGGGTGTATCGGCGTTTAATCCGTCTGCTGGAAAAGATGTCTCTAAAGAGCTGCTTATAAAATGCGCGGATGAAGCGCTTTATCAGGCAAAAGGCGAAGGCCGTAATAGGGTTATTACCTGTAAGAAGTAGTTACAAAACGAGAAAGATAAGGAGAGCGAAATGGAGATAATAGATCTTTTACACATGGCGATGGATTCGAAAGCATCTGACTTGATACTTGTTGTGGGCGTTCCACCCGCATTAAGGATTAGAGGCACGGTAACGGTTACGGACCTTCCTGTACTTACTCCTGAAGAGTCTAAAAGGCTCATATACTCTATCTTTAATGAGGAACAGCGCCTTGTCTACGAGAAGGACCATAACATTGATATAGCCTATTCTATAAGCGGCCTTGCCAGATTCCGCGTTAATGTGCATCAACAACGCGGAAGTATTGCGGCTGCTATCAGGACCATCCCGCTTGAGATACCATCACTTGATGAATTGCGGCTTCCTAAGGATGTAATTACCAAGCTCTGTAATTTACGCAGCGGGCTTGTCTTGATTACGGGCCATTCAGATAGCGGAAAGACAACTACGCTTGCCTCTATAATAGATTTCATAAATACTAACCGCCATGGCCATATTGTTACAATAGAGGATCCGATAGAGTTTATACACAAACATAAGAAAGCGATTGTGGAGCAAATAGAGATACCGATTGATTCGGATTCCTTCGCGAATGCGCTGCATCACGTAATGAGGCAAAATTCGGATATTGTCTTAATTGGCGAGATGCGTGATTTAGAAACAATATCCGCAGCTATAACCGCCTCTGAGACAGGACAGCTGGTTTTTGCTACTCTGCATACTGTTGATGTTAGCGAAGCGCTAAACAGAATCATAAGCGCGTTCCCTTCGGAGCAGCAGCAACAGGTGAAGGTCCAGCTTGCCGCTACAATACAAGGTATAATATCCCAGAGGCTTGTCCAGGAGGCGCATGGTAATGGTATGATCGCTGTTTGTGAGATACTCCTTGGTATACCCGCTGTTAAGAACTTGATACGAGAAGGAAATACCTATCATATCCTTAGTGTTATGGAGACCAACGCGGAGTATGGTATGCAATCTATGGATCAGGCCCTTATGGAGCTTTATAAGAAAAAACTTATCAGTAAGGACGAACTACTCACTAATGTGAAGGACAAAGAGAGAGAAGGTATAAAGGCTATCAAATAATGAGTAAGACCAGGAAACCTATATCAAAAAAATCAGACCCTATCAAAATAGCGCGACGAGTATTACAGATAGAGGCAAACGCGGTAAAGAGCCTTATTCCTAGAATTACGCGGGATTTCACAAAGGTTGTCGATCTTATCTTATCAAGTACCGGAAGAGTGGTAATAACAGGCATGGGCAAGCCCGGTATCATAGGAGAGAAGATATCCGCTACTTTATCCTCAACAGGTACGGCAAGCCTGTTTCTCCATCCCGCGGAGGCCATACACGGTGATCTTGGCCGTGTTAAATGTAATGATGTCATTATAGCGCTTTCCAATAGCGGTGAAACAGATGAGATAGTGAAACTTATCCCTGTTATAAAAAAGATCGGGGCAATCCTAATAAGTATTGTAGGCAAAAAAAAATCTACCTTAGCAAATAATAGCGATATGATACTAAACGTCAACGTTGAAAAAGAGGCTTGTCCATTAGGTCTCGCGCCTACCGCTAGTACGACAGCTATGCTGGCAATGGGTGACGCGTTGAGTATAGCACTTCTTGAAGCAAAAGGTTTCAGGGTGGAAGATTTTGCTTTTTATCACCCGGGAGGTTCGCTTGGTAAAAAATTATGGCTTAAGGTAGAAGATGTTATGAGAAAAGATAAAGCCTTTGCTATCGCCAGGCAAGACGCGTCGCTTAAAAAGGTTTTATGCGCTATTACGAGGGCACGCGCGGGTAGTGCCACGATAGTTGATAAGAAGGGAAAGCTTGTTGGTATATTTACTGATGGGGACCTGAGAAGGCATTTTGAAAAAGACTTATCTATCGTCTCAAAGCAGGTAAAGGACCTGATGACAACTAATCCGGCAGTTGTTAAAAAGGGCGGAATGGCTGTTGAGGCACTGAGTATCATGCGGCAAAAAAAGATAGACGAAATACCGGTAGTAGATAAAAGCTACAGGCCTATTGGCCTGGTGGATATACAGGATCTCTTGAAAGCAGGGCTTATTTAGCGTTTCAACCCTGTTTCTGGACTAAATGGGACGGTGGGTATAATGTAACCTACTGTCCTCTTTAGTCCAAAAACAGGGTCAGAATAAATATTCGGTTATTAATATGAAGATAAATAAAGAGACCAGGAAGAGGATTGAGAAAATTAAGTTGCTTGTTATGGATGTAGACGGGGTGCTCACCCCCGGGCATATCTTTATAAGTAGTTCAGGAAAAGAGGTCAAGGTCTTTGATGTTCAGGATGGTTTCGGTATTATGCTTTGGCACAGGGCCCGTTTAAAAAGCGCTATTATCACAGCGGGTAAATCGCTTGCCCTAATACATAGGGCAGAGTGCCTAAAAGTAGATAAGGTCTACCAACACGCGAAGGATAAGTTGGTGGCCTATAATAAGCTAAAAAAGCTCTTCAATATAAGCGATGATCAGATATGTTTTATAGGTGACGATCTTATTGATATCCCGGTATTAAAGAGAGTAGGTTTTCCATGCGCTGTTGCTAACGGCCATAATGATATGAAAGATTACGCTTCTTATATATCTAAAACACCCGGCGGTAAAGGCGCGGTACGCGAAATAATAGACCTGATACTGAAGGCTAAGGGGTTATGGTCTGAGGTTACAAAGGATTATGTCAGATGAAATACCGTTTTAGGCGGCGTATATTATATACATTATTTATGATGCTTGATAAACTATTCCTCCTTATGCCATATCGCCTCGCGATAAAATTCGGCAGGTTTAGCGGGAAGCTTATCTGTATAGTGCTGGGAAGGTACAGAAGGCTTACCAAGACGCACTTAAGGGCCGCTTTTGGCAACTCAAAGAGTGAAAAAGAGATCTCAAAAATAACCAGGTCCGTATTTATTAATATCGGAGTTAGTGTTGCCGAGATATTAAGCCTGCCAAAGATAAAAAACAAGTTGGATTCGATAATCGAAATAAACGGCCTTGAGAGGATGGATAGGGCTTTAGCCGGCGGCAATGGCGTTATTGCCGTATCCGCCCATTTTGGGAATTGGGAATTGATATCTATTATGTTCGCGTACAGAGGTTATGCGGCAAACATTATTGCCCGTCCTATATATTATGAGAAGTATAATGAATGGGTATCTTTTATGCGCAATAGCATGGGTGTTAATATTATATATAGAACAGATTCCCCGAAAAAGATCTTGAAATTACTATATAATAATGAGCTTATTGGCATAACGCCCGATCAGGATATAGACAGCGTGGAAGGCATCTTCGTTGATTTTTTTGGTAAAAAGACATATACCCCTTCAGCGCCTGTAAAGCTTGCTATGGCGGCTAACTGCCCTATCGTACCTCTTTTTATCGTACGCAAAGGTTTAAAACATACAATATATGTTGAAGAACCTATACTCATAGAAAAGGGTGATGACAGGGATGCTGATGTCAGGAAATATACCCAGAGATGGTCAGATATTATAGAGGCCCGTATCAGGGAGCATCCGGATCATTGGGTATGGATGCATAAACGGTGGAAGACCAAGCCGCCTGTAATCGGGTAATCTTTAATAATAGACTATTCGCATCAATAACATTATGAAATTTTTAAGAAATATTATTATTATTTCGGCAATTATCTTTATTGGCTGGTCTTTGAAAAATACCTTATTTGAGGAAGCGGCGGATATTACCGTAAAGAGCCTATCTCCTGGCGCGGCAACAGAGCAGGTTACTGAACAGGTTAAGTCTTTTTCAATATCAGGTTTTTCTGATGAAGGTAACAAGACCTGGGAGATGGAAGGAAAGAGCGCGAACATATTCTCTGATATAATAGACCTCTCTGATATAAATGCCGATTCATATGGTGATGAAGTTAAGGTCAACCTCAAGGCGGATTCGGGGGTCTTTGACCGAAGAACAAATGGTGTAGAGCTTAAGGACAATGTTATAATTGTTACTGATGAGGGAACCAGGCTTACTACAGAGGTTCTTAATTGGGATGCGACGAAAGAGCTTGTGAGCACAGATGAGTATGTTTTTATCCAGAGAAAAGATATGGATATAGAGGGAACAGGTGCCTCTGCAAAGCCCGATCTGAAGATTGCGCAGCTTGATAAGGATGTATCTGTTAAGGTAAAGGATCCACCGGCTACTATTACTTGTGACGGGCCGCTAGAGGTTGATTATGATAATAACGTCGCGTATTTTAATAATAAGGTTAAGCTGATTGATCCGGAGACTACTATCGATACAGATAAGGCTACGGCTTATTTTGATGCTAAAGAGAAGTCGCTTAAAAAAGTAGTTTGTGAAGGCAATGTCAGCATAACACGCGGTAAAGACTCAACCTACGCGGAGCTGCTTACCTACCTTCCTGGAGAAGGAAGAGTCCTGCTTGAGGGCAGGCCCAAGATAGTTATTCGTGACACAAAAGGGTTAATGCAAAAATCTAAAGAGAAGAAGAATGAACAAGCTAAAGATAAAAAATCTGGTTAAGGCCTATGGTGACCGAAAGGTCGTTGATAGCATTAATATAGAGATTAACAGGGGTGAGATTGTCGGGCTTTTAGGGCCTAATGGTGCCGGAAAGACAACCTCATTTTATATGATAGTCGGTTTGATCAGACCCGATAAAGGCACTATTCATTTTGATGCAAAAGATATTACCGGGATGCCCATGTATCGCAGGGCGCGCGAAGGCATAGGGTATCTGTGCCAGGAAGACTCTATCTTTCGTAAGTTGACAGTTGAAGAGAATATAATGGCTGTTCTGGAAACATTGAATATATCTGCCTATGAAAGAAAGAAACGTTTAGATAAATTGCTCAACGAGCTCAACATAACGAGCCTCGCTAAGAATAAAGCATATACCTTGAGTGGCGGTGAACGAAGGAGGCTTGAGATTACCCGGGCACTTGTTACGGAACCGTCTTTTCTTCTTCTTGACGAGCCATTTAGCGGGATAGACCCTATCGCGGTATTTGAGGCACAGCAGATAATACAGGGTTTAAGAGATGGTGGCCTGGGTATATTGCTTACAGACCATAGTGTTCGAGAGACACTGGCTATTACTGACCGCTCTTATATAATGTATGAAGGCAAGATTTTGATTTCAGGTACCTCAAAAGACCTTATCTCAAATCCAAAGGCAAGACAGATATATCTTGGTGAGCAGTTTACCATGTAAATGAGCCCACAATTTATGGAGTGCGTAAGCACGAGATAAATTGTATGGGCGAATTTATCCTAAGAATGTGCAACATCCGAAGGATTCCAGTGCTTACAAGATTATGGAGTGCGTAAGCACGAGATATATAAGGTAAAGGTAAAATTATTGAGAATTAAGGATTAAGCATATTTATTAATTTTTACAACTTAATTCTTACAACTTAATACTAAATACAGCATACAAGGAGGTAGCATGCAGATAAATATTACCGCAAGACATATCCAACTTGACGATAATCTTAGGCACCATATAAATGAGAAGATTGAAAAACTCACTAAATACGCCGGTAAGATAGAGAGCGCGAAGGTAATCTTCTCAATTGAGAAATTTAATAATATTACAGAGATAATCCTGGTAGGAAGAGGGTTCCGGCTTGTTGCGATGGAAAGGGATCAGGATATTAATGTATCTTTTGATATATGCCTAACTAATATTGAAAAACAGCTTAAGAGGGCCAGCAGCAAGGTAACGAGCCACAAGATAAAAAGGTTCTTTACGGGGTTCAGGCGCTTATCCGGTAAAAGGAGAGAGCTGCTGGTACCGGACGCGGCTATTATAATGACCGAGTCTTTTGCAACAAAGCCTATGTCGCCTGAGGAGGCTGCGTTGGAACTTAAGGTGTTTCATAGGAATTTTATAGCATTTCGTAATTCCGCTGATGATAAGGTTAACGTATTATATAAGCGTAAGGATGGAAACTATGGCCTTATAGTGCCGTAGTGTTCGACACCAAATAATGGAGGTTTTTAAAAAGCAGTGAAGATAAATATTGAGGATCAGAAAGAAGCGCAGAAAATTATTAAGGTAGAGGTGGGCCCAGAGAGGGTAGACGCTGCTCTGGAAGAGATATACAGTGGGATACAGAAGAAAGCGAATATACGTGGTTATCGTCCGGGCAAGGCGCCGCGGGATATGGTAAAGAAGCAGTATAATAAAGAGGCGAACGAGGAGGCGCTTAATCGACTTATCTGGGACTGCTATCGTGAGGCAGTTACGGAAAAGTCTATTAGCCCTGTTGGTTATCCTGTCATAGTTGATGTAAAATTTAATGAGGGTAAACCGCTTATTTTTTCTGTGAGGGTAGAGATCCAACCTGAATTTAAATTAAAGGCCTACAAAGGTATCAAGATTAAAGAAAAGCCATATAAGGTGCTTGATGAGGACGCGGATAACGCGCTTAAACAGATGCAGGAGTCTATGGCGGAGTATAAGAATGTAGAGACGCGCCCAATTGCCAAGGGTGATTATATAGTATGCAGCTATGAATGTTTTTCTGATGGAAAACTGGTTGACAAAAAAGATAAACTATGGCTATATATAAGCGACCAATTGCAACCCAAGGAGTTGCTCGCTCTTTTAGTTGGCGCTGAGCTTGGCGCAACCAAGGAGACAGAGGTATCTTACCCAAAGGATTACGAGTACAAGGAGCTTGCCGGCCAAAGCAGGTCCTATAAGGTTACTCCTCAGGAGATTAAGCAGAAGATGCTTCCTGCGATAGATGATGAACTGGCAAAGTCAACAGGCCATTTTAAGGACCTGTCTGAGCTTAAGATAGACCTCAACAAGAATATATTAAAGCAAAAGAAGATTGAATCAGAGCGTGACATGGAAAGCCAGATATACAAGGCTTTATTGGTGGCTCATACTTTTGATGTGCCTCCTTCTCTGGTGGAGAGGCAGGTCCAGCGCTTGGTTGAAGAGACCAAGCAGAGGCTTATGCAGCAAGGTTACAAGAAGGAGGATATTGGAACGCAGGATGATAAATTGAAGGAATCAGTAAAGAGCAGGGCCTTAGACAATGTTAGGCTTTTTTTCATTATGCAAAAAATAGCAAAACAGGAAAATATAGAGGTAAGTGAATCAGATATAGAGCAGAAGATAGCAGAGATAGCTGGCTATACAAAAGAGGACAAGACTAAGGTAAAGGATAGGATCAGGGATAACAATCTTTTAGATAACCTTGAGGAACAGGTTTTGCACGATAAAGTCGCGGAGTTTTTAATAGCCCAGGCCAAAAGAGATAAACCAAATGTTTGAGGCTATTTCCAAATTAAAGAGGATAGCGGGTTGCGTAATATCCACCACCACCTTTAACCCGGAAACAGTTTCAATCTTATATGAGGGGGATAGAGATGAATGAGAAATATCAGGCATTAGTACCGATGGTAGTTGAGCAGACAGGCCGTGGAGAGAGGGCATATGATATATATTCGCGCCTGCTAAAAGACAGGATAATCTTTATAGGAACGCCTATCGATGATAATATCGCGAATCTTATTATCGCCCAACTCCTCTTTCTGCAGATGGAGGCGCCTGACAAGGATATCAGTGTTTATATAAATTCACCGGGAGGGAACGTAACAAGCGGCTTGGCAATATATGATACAATGCAATTTGTCAAGCCTGATGTTAATACTTACTGCATAGGACAGGCTGCTAGCATGGGTGCGTTGTTATTGGCAGGTGGCGCTAAAGGGAAAAGGTATTCCCTTCCTAATGCGCGCATAATGATACATCAACCTTGGGGTGGGACACAGGGTACAGCCACAGATATACATATACAGGCAAAAGAGATATTAAGGATAAAGGAAAGAATAAATCAGCTCTTGGTTTACCATACAGGTCAATCTATAGATAAGATTGCGCAGGATACGGACAGGGACTATTTTATGACAGCCCAGGAGGCCATGAAGTATGGCTTAGTGGATAATGTAATAGATACTTTAAATGCGGTAAAATAGATAACAATTAGAATAACGCATATAAAAATATAAGGAGCAGATGATGTTAAAGCATTACTTATTAACACCAGGCCCAACGCCAGTACCATCAGAGGCTCTATTGGCAATGGCAAAACCGATAATACATCACCGCACACCCCAGTTTAAGGAGGTTCTTAAGCAAGCGGTTGAGAGCCTGCGTTACATGTTCCAGACAAAGAACGATGTGTTTATCTTTGCATCATCAGGTACAGGAGCCATGGAGAGTTCTGTCTCTAACCTGCTTTCAGCAGGAGATAAAGCTCTGGTTATAAGAGGCGGGAAATTTGGTGAAAGATTTGCCGAGATATGTCAATCATACGGTGTTATACCGATAAATATTGATGTTGAATGGGGAGAGGCGGTTGACCCGCTTCAGGTTGAAAAGATCCTAAATGAGAATAAGGATATAAAAGCAGTCTACGCTACGCTTTGCGAAACATCTACCGCTGTTGTTAGTGATATAAAAGCTATAGGTGAGATTGTCTCAAAGACAGACGCTGTCTTAGTAGTCGATGTGATAAGCTCTCTTGGATCTGTTGTCTTCAAGACCGATGATTGGAAGGTTGACGTTGCTATAGGTGGTTCACAAAAAGGGCTGATGGTGCCTCCTGGACTCGCGTTTATAACAGTCAGCGCTAAGGCCATGAAGATGGTAGAATCTTCCACCTTGCCTAAGTACTACTTTTCTTATAAGGCGGCAAAAAAGTCAGTGGATAAAGATGATACTCCATGGACCCCGGCAGTCTCACTCATTATAGGCCTTGTAGAGGCATTAAAGATGATAAAAGAGGAGACCCTTGAAGGTGCTCTTTTAAGACAGAAAAGAATGGCAGAGGCAACAAGGTCCGCCGCTAAGGCCTTAGGGCTTGAACTTCTCGCGCCTCTGGCGGCAAGTGATGCTGTTACAGCAATAAAACTTCCCGATAAGATAGATGGCGTAAAGCTTGTTAAGACTATGCGTGATATATATGGCGTAGGAATCGCAGGCGGACAGGCGCAACTTAAAGGAAAGATAATTCGTATCGCCAGTATGGGTTTTATGACACAATGGGATACAATAGTCGCTATATCTTGTCTTGAGATAGTCTTAAAGCAGATGGGTTATGATGTTGAATTCGGTTCTGGCATAAAGGCAGCTGAAGAGGTTTTTAGTAAATAAAGCGACAAGAGCACAAGGTGCAAGTGGTAAGAATTAAGTTGTAAATTGTATTTATATCTCATCTAAACTATAAACGCAATACCTGCCTGTTGGCAGGTGCAATACGAGAATAAGGAGGATATACAAGTGTTTAAGATATTGGTTAGTGACCCATTAAGTGAAAAAGGTTTGAAGATTCTTAAAAAAGAGAAAGATATTCATGTTGATGTCAAGGTCAAGCAGCCTCCGGAAGAGCTGAAAAAAATAATAGGCAACTATGACGCGCTTATCATAAGGAGTGGTACGAAGGTTACAGCGGATCTTATAAAGCATGCTGACAAACTAAAGGTTATAGGGAGAGCGGGTGTTGGCCTTGATAATGTAGATATTCCGGCCGCCACTAAAAAAGGTATTATAGTAATGAACACCCCGGGAGGAAATACTATCTCAACAGCAGAACATGCTGTTAGCCTTATGTTATCTCTCTCAAGAAATATCGCTCCAGCGGATGCGTCTATGAAGAGAGGTGAATGGGAGAGAAAGAAGTTTATGGGTGTTGAGCTTTACGGTAAGACTCTGGGTATTGTAGGCCTGGGTAGGATAGGCGCGGAAGTAGCCAAGCGTGCCTTAAGTTTTGGCATGAAGATTATAGCGTATGACCCATTTCTGACTCCAGATAAGGCTGCTGATTCAGAGATAGAGCTAAGTTCACTAAAAAAAGTGTTTGTTGAATCAGATTACATTACAGTACATACCCCTCTTACAAAGGATACAAAGCATCTGATAAGCACAAAAGAGATAGCGACTATGAAGAAAGGTATCAGGCTTATAAACTGCGCGCGCGGGGGCATTATAGATGAGAAGGCGGTTCTGAAAGGTATTGAATCAGGCAAGATAGCGGGTGCGGCGTTTGATGTATATGAGCATGAACCTCCTAAAGATGACCCTATTACAAAATGCGATAGGATTATAGTGACTCCGCATCTTGGGGCTTCGACTGAGGAGGCCCAAGATAATGTAGCGATCGAGGTCGCGGAGCAGGTCGTGGATGCCCTTCTTGAGAGGGGCATTAGAAACGCTGTAAATATTCCTTATATAGAGCTTAAGGCATGGAAGGTGCTAAGGCCTTATATGTTGCTTGCTGAAAAGATGGGTATGTTTCAGGCCCAGCTGGCGCAAGGCCCTATAAAAGAAGTCAGGCTAGATTACGCGGGTGATGTTGCTAAGTATGATACAACAGCCATAACTACGGCTTTTGTTAAAGGCCTTCTTACTTCTGCTTTAGGTGAGATGGTAAATAATGTGAATGCCACAGTTATAGCAAAGGATAGAAACATCAAGGTTGTTGAATCAAAGACAAGTCAGGCTGAGGAGTTCGCGCATCTGATTACCGTAACTGTGAAGACTAAATCAAAGTCACAGGCTATTTCCGGCGCCCTTTTCGCGAATAAGAAGCCCCGCATAATAAAGATAGGTGACTATTATGTTGACGCCATGCCTGAAGGAAATATGGTGCTTATCTCAAATAAGGATGTGCCTGGTATAGTAGGGCAGTTAGGCACATTGCTTGGTAAGAACAAGATCAATATAGCGGGCATGACATTTGGAAGGCAGAAGCTGGGAGGAATAGCTGTCAGCCTTTGTAACGTAGATAGTGAGGTGCCTGAAAAAGTACTTAAGGAGCTTAAGAAGTCTAGAAATATATATGACGCGAAGCTTATAAGGCTGTAAAAAAAAGAACGCGTATGGGACCCCTAAAAGGGGATACCCCTAGACACGATTTTAGCTTGATTTTTAGTGTTTTATTAACCGTGTTTCTGAAATCCATAAATTTTTGTATTTTTTATTCTTAAGATTACTCCCTTTGGATTGGAAACAGTGTCAATACTCAAGAAATGGAGAATGTAACATGAAGACTAAAAACACAAAAAAGAAAACGAGTAATGTGATAAGGTTTGTTGATGTAACTAACAGAGACGGTGTTCAGACATCACGTATATGCCTCTCAAAGCTGCAAAAGACAATGATAAACCTTTATCTTAACGAGATCGGAGTATACTTAAGCGAGTTTGGGTTTCCGGTTACACATCATGAGACAAACTATATAAATGCCAATATAGACCTTGTTAAAAAGGGCGTTTTAAGGCCCATGATTTTAAGTGGTTGGGTAAGGGCCATTGTACCGGATGTGAAGGAAGCGCTTAAAAAGACGAGAGTTAAGAATCTAAATATATCTATCTCCACATCCGCTCAGATGATGAAGGGGAAATTTATGGGTAAGAAATCAGGCGTTGATATTATAAATATGATGACAGCCGCGCTCGATTTTGCCAAGAAGAATGGTATTCAAGCAGTAGGTGTTAATGCTGAGGATGCTTCACGTTCTGACCTGGATTATCTTATTAAGTTCGCGATGGCAGCGAAAGAACATGGCGCGGATAGGCTACGGTATTGTGATACGCTTGGATGTGATGACCCGTTTACTATATATAAAAGGATTTATTACATCGCTAAGAAGATTGCGATCCCCATAGAACTCCATTGCCATAATGACCTTGGCCTTGTTGTAGCCAACTCCATAGCAGGTGCGAAGGCTGCTATAGACGCGGGAGTAGACGCGTATATTAATACCACTATTAACGGTATAGGCGAACGTGCGGGTAACGCGGATCTAGTCTCTGTACTACTTGCGCTAAAGTATAGCAGCGGATTTAAGGGCAAGTATAAGATTGATAGTAATATTAACCTTACCAAGGCATGGAAGATAGCAAAATACGCTTCGTACGCGTTTAATGTTCCCATACCTATTAACCAGCCGGGAGTAGGCGCAAACGCCTTTGCTCATGAATCAGGTATACATGCTGATGGCGCGCTTAAGGACAGGCGCAACTATGAACTCTATGATTATGAAGAACTCGGACGGGGAGAACCTGATATTGTTGATACCGGTAGGCAGATTACCGCTGGTGAGTATAGCGGCATAAAAGGTTTTAGGAATGTCTATGATAAGCTGGAGGTAAAGTTCAAGGATGATAAAGAGGCAGCAGAGGTTCTCGAGCTTGTAAGATACGCGAATGTCCATAATCAAAAGCCTCTTGTAGCCGATGAATTAAGGTTTGTTGCTAGTTATCCTGATATAGCAGGTAAGTTGTTCAGCATGAATCCATATTAAGTTTCAATGACTAGCTAAACAAGGAAGAGAATATGCCAAGTTCAGTTGTGACAGGAGCGCAGTGGGGAGATGAGGGAAAAGGCAAGATAATAGATATTCTTTCAGAGAGCTCTGATTATATTATCCGCTATCAGGGTGGAAACAACGCGGGCCATACAGTAGTTATCGATGGTGAATCGTTTATACTCCACTTGATTCCGTCAGGTATTTTGCATAAAGGCAAAACTTGTATTATAGGAAACGGTGTGGTGGTAAATCCTGTCGCGTTGATAGATGAGATAGAAAAATTAAACGCGCGCGGTATCAAGGCGGGAAAAAATCTGCTAATTAGTGAACAGGCCCACATTATATTTCCTTATCACTGGAAAATGGATGAACTCCGCGAGATAGCCAAAGGCAGGAGTAAGATTGGTACCACCAAAAGAGGTATTGGCCCCTGTTATACAGACAAGGTATCCAGATGCGGCATAAGAATGGCAGATCTTTTGGATGTTAATATATTCTCCAGGAAACTCAAGGCTAATCTCAAAGAAAAAAACGCGATACTAAGAAATGTATATGGTTTTAAGGGGTATTCTCTTGCGACTTTATCCAGGCAGTATATGGGTTACCGTAAAAAGATAAAAGGTTATATTAAAGATACGACAGTTATAATAAATAAGGCCCTGGATGATAAGAAAAGGGTTCTTTTTGAAGGAGCACAAGGTGCCCTACTTGATGTTGATTTTGGAACATATCCTTATGTTACATCTTCGAACTCTACAGCAGGTGGCGCATGCATAGGTACGGGTGTCGGGCCCTCAAGAATTGGAAAGGTAATAGGGGTTGTTAAGGCTTATACTACACGGGTAGGTGAGGGGCCATTTCCGACTGAATTTTCAGATAAGCTTATGAATATTGTAAGAACCAAAGGAAAAGAATTCGGAGCTACTACTGGTAGGCCACGACGTTGCGGCTGGTTTGACGCGTTGATAGTAAAGCACGCGGTTATGGTAAGCGGCATAACGGAGATAGTTGTGACAAAGCTTGATGTGTTGGATGATCTTGAAAAGATAAAGGTCTGTACAGGGTATACGTATAGAGGGAAGAGCTTTAAGACTTTTCCCACCAACATAGAGAAGCTCTTTAAGGTAAAGCCGCAATATGAAGAATGGCCAGGTTGGATGTCTGATACATCGGGTGTCCGCAGTTTTAATAAATTACCCAGAAATGCTGTTGGATATCTTAAGAGGCTATCTGATCTTGTTGGTGCGAAGATAAGCATGGTTTCAGTAGGCTCGGAAAGAAAGCAGACTCTTAAGCTGTAGTAAACATAATATGAGATTTATAATTTGTATATTAATCTTTACAGCATGTAATCTTTTTTCGGGTGTAGTCATGGCAGAGTCTGGTTCCAAAGCATTACCAACGAGAGTCATATGGATAAGCGGAGGATTGCCAGGCAACTACTTAATAGAGGGTAACTGGGTATGGAGTAACGAGGTAACCCGTGGCGGAATCGGTACCCATGAAGAGGGTATCACCAAGGGTATAGAGTCCCACTTGTTCAGAACCGATTCCATAGTGAGGTTGAGTCAGGATTCGAAGATTATACAGTATGTTAATCTTGACCCTGAAAATATGCCTTCAGGGATTATGCTAAAATTCTTCTTAAACTCAGATAAAGAGATAAATATTTACTGGGAAGGAGAAGATGAGTCCTTTGTTGCGCTTGATGAATATATAACTGCTTGGTATATGGGTTTTATTCCTAATCCTGGTAGATGGATAGGCCTTGAGATTAATTGTGCGGAACTTGATATAGAGGATGATGAACTGGCAGGTATGGAATTTGTTGTAAATAACGGCAGGGCATGGTGGGGAGAGACTATAATTATTAATCAATACTCATCTTGCTTACCTGAAGATCAAAAACCCTACGAATTTAATAAGGAGACTAGATAAATGCCAAAAAGAAAACGAAAAGGCAAGCTTAAATGGCGCAGCAAAAAGGCCAATAAAGGCACAAAACCTTGTTGCGGATAGTCTTATTTTATAATATTGACGTTCTTTGCGCAAAGGTGTTATAATAATTCATAGTATAGGAATTTAGAAGATTTCCATATGGCAACAAGAAAATTGTTTTGCGATAACTTTACTGCGATTTTTAGTGGTATTTAATTAAGGTTTCAGACCATAGATTAGTTGCACGAATTACTTAATTTAAAATAGGGAGGTGTGGCATGGCAAGAAGCTCTAATATGTTATTTGTTTTTCCGATATTGTTGGTATGTTTTCTTTTCTCAGGTTGCGCGGTAGGTTTTTATAAAGGAAGGCCCAGTGACAAGGTGAAAATAGAAAAATTACAGGATGAGCTTGTGCGCCTCAGAGAGGCAAAATCTTTGCTGGAGGAGCGCCTTAAAAGTGAAATAAATTCAGACCAGGTTGCGCTTACTATGGAAGATAGGGGGTTGGTGATTACTTTTGTCGCGGAAGTTTTATTTGATTCAGGTAAGGCTAAACTAAAGCCCGGTGGAGAGAGCATACTTAAAAAGGTAGGAAGTGTTATAAAACAAGAGACAGCGGAAAATGAGATCGGGGTAGAGGGGCATACTGATAATGTGCCGATAAAATATTCAGGCTGGAAATCAAACTGGGAGCTTTCAACAGCAAGAGCGACAAGCGTATTGCATTACTTAGAAGATGATTGCGGGCTTATGCCTACCAAGCTTTCGGCTACAGGCTATGGTGAATATAGGCCTGTTGAATCGAATGATATTGAAGAAGGCAGGCAGTCAAATAGGAGAGTAGAGATTATAATCAAGCCTCTTCCGGAAACAGCAGTCGAATATGAAGAAGTGGAAGAAGATGTAGAGTATATAAAATAATGGGATTCAGCTTGAAACATTCTAAAATAGCGCTTATCTTGTCAGCGATTATCTTTTTGGCCCTGCTTTTATCGCTCTTTGCCTTAAATTCCAAGGCAAATGTTATATATAATAAAAATATAGAGTTAACAGAAGAGATTAATAGGTTGACGGTTAAGGTAACTATGTTAACAAAGAAGTTAAATACTGCTATGTTGGAATTGGCCCAAGAACAGGCAGAGCTGGAAAAGACCAGAAACAAGCTTACACAAGAAAGGCTTAATAATAGGCAGCTTTCGCAAAAGATAGAAGAGCTTGAAGACGCGGTCTCTGCCGGGAGTCTCCCAATCGAATCGAAACCATCTTAATTGATAGTATAGGGATATAAAAAATTCCTATACAGCTTTTTCTTGGTGTTTGGTATTAGATACTAGGTGTTTAAGCGATAACCGGTAATCTGAGATTGAACACCTAAATTATTTGTTCCAAGTGTTTATTTACATAATATGATAGACAAACTAAATCTTCCCAGGCATATAGCTATAATAATGGATGGAAATGGCAGATGGGCCGAGAAAAGACATTTGCCGCGGATACTTGGCCATCGCGAAGGCGTAAAGAGTGTTGATATCATTACACAGGAATGCGCGAAGATAGGTATAGAGGCCTTAACGCTTTATAGTTTTTCTACTGAGAATTGGAAGCGTTCAAGCAGTGAGATAAACGGCCTTATGAACCTTCTGCATAACTATCTTGATAAGAAATATAAAAAATTACAAAATAACGGAATACGATTAAATGCTATAGGTAGGCTTGATGGACTGCCTGATAAGGTTAGAGAGAGGCTGTTGGATATTATTAAAAAGACATCGAAAAATACAAAGATGGTTCTTACGCTTGCTTTGAATTATGGCGGCAGGCAGGAGATAATAGACGCGGCAAAAGAGCTTGTAAAGAGAGCCGAGAAGCAGATGTTATCCTCTGATGATATTGACGAGAAACTCTTTAGCAGCTGCTTATACACTAAGGGCCTGCCTGAAGTAGATCTGTTAATAAGGACAAGTGAGGAGTTCAGGATAAGTAATTTTCTTCTCTGGCAGATATCATATGCTGAGATATTAGTGGCAAAGACTCTTTGGCCTGATTTCAGAAAAGAGGTGCTCTTTCAGGCAATAAAGGTTTACCAGAAACG
>Ga0307991_1000180_pt1 | contig 48260 bp, 46 predicted proteins | sample EllFjometagen131_FD_203146 | JGI IMG/M metagenome (GOLD analysis project Ga0307991, IMG submission 203146) | Marine microbial communities from Ellis Fjord, Antarctic Ocean - #131 | ecosystem: Environmental > Aquatic > Marine > Unclassified | place: Southern Ocean | collected 2014-10-08 | reverse complement strand
TGCACCACAATCAGGGAAACCAGCAGAAACGGAAAAACGATCGATAGCAGCTGTCTGCGTTTCCGATAGACAAAGACGGTTCCGATAATCTCGTTGGCGCTGTCTTCTTCAAGGTCAACCGTCTTGTTTATCAGGTTGACGATATACCAGTCCAATGCGCAGACCGCCGTAATGAGCCATTGATATGCACCGACGAATAGCCAGCCGAACGTAAACACCCCCATTGCCGCGATCATCGTGATGTGGATCCGGCTGATATCGGCAAATATGCGCCAAACCGATTCTTCTCGTAACGCATCTATCTGTTGGCTATCCGAAGCATTTGAAGGCAACGTCATTTAAGTCGTCTCACGATATTCTTATCGAATTATGCTGATAACTCGCATTGTGGCCATCCTTGGCGGGGCACCACAAAATATGTGAATGTGGTTTTGATCAAAACCAACTTTATCAATAACGATTTCGTATCTTTCGGAAAGGCCTTTTAACGTTTCCTTAATACATTCTTTTATCTCGCTATTGAGTAAAGCTTTGTGGTATTTAACCGCTGTGACCATATGATAACGAATTTTATATACACTATGCGCTGTTTTGCCTAATTCCATGATGACGCATTATAACACTGCCTTTTACCCCGCCGCAAGCGGTCGGGGTAAAAAAAAGAATAATCAAGTCCTGTTAGGTGAATAGATTATGGAATTTAGCCTTAAGTTTTGGATAGGAATTATCTTATTAATAATCAATCAACCTCTTGGTTGGGGGGGCATGTTGATATGCAATGCCCTATCTATAAGTAAGCACAATGCGCTTTTTTCCTTCCTGGGTATAGGGGCATACGCTTTAAGCTGGGGGATACTAGGATTGGGTTTGTTAATGGCAGGTCCAGAAGGGGTCAAATACTCTCGCAGTTTGCTCAAGAAATTATGGCGCTTCTTTGCACGCCATTTCGATTAATCAAATGAGGTGCTTTTTAAATTTGAAACGCTGTATTTTCAAACAGGTGACTTATGCGGCCTTTTGAATCATGATTCCCCGGATTTTTTCGACTTCCGTGCTTTCAAGATACGCGTCAAAAGTCATGAGCCGATCGATGATGCCACCGGGGGTAATTTCGATAATCCGATTGACCAAGGTGTTCACGAACTCATGGTCATGGGAAGTGAACAGAATGACCTCATTGAATTTGAGCAGGCTGTCATTTAAGGCCGTGATGGATTCTAGATCAAGATGGTTGGTGGGTTCATCCAGCATCAGGACATTGGACTGGGCCAGCATCATTCTTGAAAGCATACAGCGCACCTTTTCCCCTCCGGAGAGCACGTTGATTTTTTTTACGGCCTCTTCTCCGGAAAAGAGCATGCGTCCTAAAAAGGTCCGGGCAAAGCTCTCGCCCTCTGTGGGGGGAGCAAACTGCAGAAGCCAGTTGATTAGGTTTTGGTCGCCCTTGAAATAAGCGCTGTGTTCTTTGGGAAAATAGGAATGGGTAATGGTGACGCCCCACCGAAACGTACCGCTGTCAGGTACCATTTCCCCTGCCAGGATATGGAAAAGGGTGGTCTTGGCCAGGCTATTTCCGCCCATAAAGGCAATCTTGTCCCCGCCGTTCACCGTAAAACTCACATTGTTCAGCACCTTTTCACCATCAATGGTCTTGGTGAGTCCGTCCACTTCCAGGATTACATTGCCGCAGGGGCGTTCCGGCTTGAAGCAGATAAACGGGTATTTTCTGGACGACACGGGCATGTCCTCAAGGGTGAGTTTCTCTAAAAGTTTTTTTCGAGAAGTGGCCTGTTTGGATTTGGAGGCATTGGAACTGAACCGCTGAATAAAAACCTTTAATTCATTGGCCCGATCCGTAACCTTTTTGTTTTCCGCCTGTTTATGTTTCAGATTCAACCGACTGGCCTGGTACCAGAAATCGTAGTTCCCCACGTATACCGATATCTTACTGAAATCAATGTCTGCAATGTGGGTGCACACCTGGTTCATGAAATGACGGTCGTGAGACACCAGGATGACCGTGTTCTGGAACCGGTAGAGAAACGACTCAAGCCAGGCAATGGACTTGATATCCAGGTTGTTGGTGGGCTCATCCAGGAGCAGGATATCCGGATTTCCGAACAGGGCCTGGGCAAGGAGTATCCTGACCTTTTCACCGCCTTCGAGTTCCTTCATTTTTTTTACGTGCATCTCTTCGTCAATACCCAGAGCGTTTAGAAGCACTGCCGCTTCAGACTCTGCCTCATAGCCGTCCATATCCGCGAATTCAGCCTCAAGCTCACCGGACCGAACACCATCTTTTTCAGAAAAATTGGGCTTGGCATACAGCGCATCCCTGTCAGCCATAATGTTGTACAGCTTTTCATGGCCCATGATCACCGTGTTTAAAACCGTCTGGTCGTCAAAGGCAAAGTGATCCTGTCTTAAAACCGTGATCCGCTCCCGGGGACCCAAGGAGACAGTCCCCGAGTCCGGTTCGATATCCCCGGATAAAATTTTTAAAAATGTGGACTTTCCGGCACCATTGGCGCCGATGAGTCCGTAACAATTGCCCGGTGTAAATTTTATATTGGCATCTTTGAACAAAACCCGTTTACCATAGGCAAGGGTGACGTTGTTTGCACAAATCATCGTTGGTTGTTTCCTTTTCGTTAGACAAAAAAAACCACAGGCACAAATCCTGTGGTTCAAAAGTCGAAGCAAATTATCACCTCTTAAAATGAAAAGCAATCTTTTTTTATAACCGTTCACGGGTTCATCAATTCTGTATCCATGAACGGTTACGAGCTCGGGTCGGAGGGGTGGGATTGAGCTGTTGAAAAAAGCGAAAGCCCCCGGGAAAGCGTGAGGACAGGGCATACAACAGGACCTGCCGTTAAAATCGGAACTAATGCAATATTTTCTCAAGCGCAGGATGATCTGCAATCCGGTTAAGCGTGTCCGTGAGTCTTGCAAATTCAGGCAGATTTTTAAATAACAATGAAAGGGTATACTGTCGACCTTCAAAATGAGACGGGGGTACAAGACTGATGCCCGATCCGAGTTTCAGGTGTTTTAAATTTTTTTCAAACTCTTTTTCGGCATTGCAGATAGCAGGATAACGGCGTTGTTTTAGATAGATCCGGATCTTTGCTGTTTTCCGGTTGCGGTCTATATCGGGGTGGTTAACGATATCCTGCACAACCGGCATATTGATCAGGTCCTGCACAGATATCTCCTCGCGCAATGCAATCTCAGTAATTAAAGTGACGATTTCTCTTTGTTTATTCAAGCCGGTCTTTAGTTTGGCAAAAAGACCGGCCAGGGCCATGCCGTCCTTGTGTTCCATTTTTGCAAGGGACAGGGCAACCACCAGAGAGATGTTATCCAGAAGCACATTTTTCTGAATTTTTCGAGGAAGTCGGCAAATCGTCTTGATTTTATTAATGGCCGCAATATTGTCAGGCAGGTTAAGTGTTTTTGCCGCTTTAACCAGTTGCTCATCATCGCTGAAGCAATTTGCCAGTAGATCCAGGGCCCTTGATATTTCGAGAAGATTGAGCGTTCTTTGCATTGAATTATCGGCGATGGCAAGTTGTGCACATTCGAAATGAGTGCTGCGGGCACTCAACAGTCTGGTATCGATTTTTGACCAGCTCAGATGGCTGCATGCTTTGATCCGTCGAAATCCACATATTATTTTGAACTTACCGGACGTTTCCTTTAAAATCGGCAAAGCCATGAGTCCTATCTCGCTGATGGAAGAAACAAGACCATCGACATCATCTCCGGTGGATATACAATACGTGCCGTCATCTTGATCGATTGATGTCAGATCGACATTACACGCCTTAAAGCCCATGACTTGATCCAGTCAGTAATGTCAATGCTTCAATATATTTACTTCTTGTTTTGCTGACAATCTCCTGCGGCAGGGAAGGTCCGGGAGGTGTTTTATTCCACACCTGGGAATTCAGGTAATCTCTAAGATATTGCTTGTCAAAACTTTTTTGCACACCACCGGGCCGATAGGATGCTTTGGGCCAGAACCTGGATGAATCAGGCGTCAGTATTTCATCAATCAGCATCAGATCATCTCCAATAAGGCCGAATTCGAATTTCGTATCGGCAATAATTATGCCCCTGTCAGCAGCCAGCTCGGCACCTTTTTTATATATTGCCAGGGTCAGTTCTCTGACCTGTTCGGCCAGGGATTTGCCGATGAGGTTTTCAGCTTCATAAAATTCTATGTTTATATCGTGCAATCCTTCGTCGGCTTTTGTTGAAGGGGTAAAAATAGGTTGCGGCAGCTTTTCCGATTCCCTGAGACCCGGCGGTAATTTGATACCGCATACATGGCCGGCCTTTTTGTAAGATTTCCATCCCGATCCCGAAATATACCCCCGGGCAATGCATTCAACCGGCAGCGGGGTTGCTTTTTTAACCAGCATACTCCGGCCACGCAACGAATCCGCATAGGGTCTGCAGATTCGGGGATACGCATCAACATCTGCCGTGATCACATGATTTTGAATAATAGACGTCATAACATCAAACCAGAAAAGAGAGATCTGGGTAAGAATAATGCCCTTGTCCGGCAACTGGTCGGGCATGACAACATCAAAAGCGGAAATTCTGTCAGTGACGACCATCAGCAATGTATCGCCAAGGTCATAAATATCTCTGACCTTTCCTCTTTTAACAAGATTCAGATCATGAAAATCGGTTTCAAATACAGTATGATGTTTTTCCATTAAAACGCTTTAGCTCCTTTTTGCCCAATTTCATCGTTATGCGAAAGACAAGGCGGTATTAAATTTGTTTTTGTAATTTCAAAAAAAAGTTCACAAACCGTCGTAAAACGACACGTGCTGCTTCATTCATATCAACAAACGCGACTCCGGTTTCAAATCTTTTATCATGGCCGGTACGGCAATGTATCACCTTTCCCTGAATATCCACCAGATCATTTTTAAGGCCTATCGAAATAGACAGGACCTGGTGTTTTTCTATGGCAAAAACGGTTTCCAGCAGTATCCCGGATTCTGAAACATTAAGCGTTCTTCCCATGCCCTGCTTTATCACCTCATTGTTCTCATTGATACATAGATAAGACAGGTTCAGTGAATCGATTCTATGATGTTTTCTTTTTTCAATTTTACTCATATCCATTTCCCAGTCAGGTGAAATGCCTGATTTGCCGATTGTCGTCAGCGTTCTGTTTTCATAAATGTATTGCACATGATCATTGAGGTTGCCGAAATACAGGTCCCTACATTTGCAACGATATTCCTGAAAGTTAAGGAAAGCTGCTCATATTCCTGCTGGAGCTTTTCCACATCAACCCGGCTGGTTTTAAGGTCCTGGGAGGCAAACACGGAAGCTGAAAAAGGTTCATGGCCCATATCTATAAATGGGATATGTCCAAAATAATCACCATTTCCCAATTCCGAAAAAAGCATCATTTCGTGATCTGTCTGCCTTGCTATAAAAGCGGTGCCATTTGTAATTTTAAACAGATTTTTCTCGGTCTGCCCTTGCTTTAGCAGTTGTCTTACATTTTTAAGCCGACATTCCGGGATATCAGGCGCAATGTAAGTTTCAACATATCTGTTGGTCAATCGTTTCAATCTTCTATCCAGGCTTGTCATCAGATTTTTTAATTGCGGTGACATGGCAGTATATTCTCTTGAGAGTCGCTGTGAATCCAGAACCCCAAGTTGGACATTGCCCCTGGCAATGGCTGAAGCACTGCGTTTGCTTCCGCGCGTCATAAGCGAATCCAGACTTCCAACAAATGCACCGTCACCTATTTTAAGGACCGTCAAGGGCCCCTTGGCGCTTTCTTTAACAATGTCGACCCGGCCTTCCAAGATGACCCATATCCAGTTACCGTGCTTACCCTCTTCGACGATTCTTTCACCGTCATAGAACTCCTCTTCATCCACTACATGCATATAGTCGACCAAAGGGCCCCTGATGACAGTCTTGGCCGATTCTTTTTTTTGACTACCCCTGAGTATTTTTTTCTGAACCCTGTCGGCCCCGAAATTTTCGATCAGGCCGTCATCAAGCATTTTCAATCCGTTAAGGATGATTTCCATTCTGCTTTTTTTAATAACCCTGGCGACATTGACAGATTCCTGAGTGAATTCAAACTCGCCCCGGGTCCATCCAAAAAAGGAGTAGACGGCGTCAAGGCCTCTCAGGTTGCCGATAGAACCGTTTATCGGATTTCCTTTGGTGAAATATACAATGCCGGGCTCCGGAGAAAATCGACTCATGATGCGCAAAATACCGGAGCTTACGTTTGCCCCGAGCAGTTGGAAAATATCCGCCAGACTGAGAAACTCAAGATTACCTGCAAGAACGATTTTATTATTCATGAGAAACAGTTATTTTGCCCATTTCAATTGTCTCTGAAGAGATTGCAACGTCAATTTCAAACACTCTTTCAATGTAATTCCGACACCATATCCATTGACCGCACTGGAAGGAAAGGAAGGCGCTTTTAGCTGCCGGTTCAGATTTCGTTCCATTTCATCAATGGACATAATCGGTATGGATTGATCGGCCAGGTCCCGTTTGTTGTATTGCAGGATCAGTGGAATTTTAAAAATGTTTATATCATAATCCCTCAGGTTTTTCTGAAGATCTTTAAGCGAAAGCATATTTTTTTCACGTCTGACATCAAGGGAATCCGCAACAAAGACAATCCCGTCCACCCCACGCAATACAAGTTTTCTAGTGGAACTGTATTGCACCTGTCCGGGCACGGTATACAACTGCACACGCACATCACATCCCTTTATTTTACCAAGTCCCATAGGGAGAAAATCGAAAAATAGCGTCCGGTCTCCCTCTGTATTGATGGATACCATTTCACCAACGATCTGCTTTTTGTAAGATTTGAAAATAAATTCAAGATTGGTTGTCTTACCGCACCTACCGGGACCGTAATATACTATCTTGCATTCTATCTCGCGTCTTTTTAAATTAAAAACAGCCATACGACCCAACTCCAATGCAAAAAAGCGTTATGTTACTATCGCGGATTATTATTTTACGATTCTATATTGTCACATTACTTTAAAATGCAAAATATCAAATACAAGCGCTTAAATACTGACAATTTTTATATCCAGACTGAGATACCCCCTTTTAGGTCCTCTGCTGATTTCTACTTTGTCGTATACCAAGCCTGCGCCCTTGAATATTGCAATAGGCGAATAGAATTGGATGTCATCAAGATGGAGCCCGATGCTTAAATTATCTACAAGTTCTCGATCATTTTTTGAAATAATAAAACTGATGATGTTCCCGCTCTGGTAATTGACATCCAGTTCTATAAGGCGGTCTTTTTGAAGGCCATCTTTCATGGTGATGCCGATTGAGCTGATGTCAATAATTTCTATTTCCTGATTTCTTTTATTTTTTTCTTTTCGGGCGGTTGTTCTATCCGGCAGTAACGAATCGACACCATTTTTTCTAAAAAGCACTTCCAGCAACAGATACAGTTCTTCAATCTGAGCGGATGAAAACAGATCACCCGAGTTCCACTCCAGGTATTGTTTGACTGCCCTCTCCGGCGCATCCATGGCGATATAGCAGCGCAGAATATTTTTGGCTGCGTTCAGACGCGGTTTATCTTTAAAAAGCAATTTTTTTAACTCATTGACAGCACTTTCATACTGTCCGAATTTAGCAAGCGCAATGGCACTGGACAGATCGGCGGAGTCTTGCGTACCGTCGCTTGTAAAGGCAAACAGCTTTTTTATCAGCTTTCTGTTTTTATCTGACAACTCAGGTACATTGGGTGAATTTTGGACACTCTTGACACCTAAATTAACTTTTCCCAGCTTATTTGTAATCGTTTTCACAAGCAACCGGCTATTTTCATCTGAATCTGTATTATTTAAAATATCCAGGCAGTCACGGTATATTTTGGCTGCATCTGCCAACAGCCCTTGAGATTTGTATAGCTCGGCCTCATGAAGCATTTTCACAATGCTTTTCAGGTCTGCTGCAACATTTTTTTCGACTGCCTGGGGCGTTTCACCTTCGGATACTGTTTTTTCCATAGATTTGATTTTTTTCGTTATCAGGCGGATCAGCTTTGGGCCGTTTTTAATCTGCTTACCTTCTCTGACGATATCGGCTGCGGAACGGTATCGTACCAGGGCTTCTTTCATGAATCCCTGGGCGCTGTAGGTTTCTGCTTCATGCAGCAATTCTTTGACCTGCTTCGTAATATCCATCTTGACGTTCGCTGCCTTCTGTTCATTCATAAAAAAAACAATGTTGCCGATTGTTGCGGCCTTCCCTGTTCTTCATACCCCGTATACTGGCTTTTTGTATATCCTGATTTTATATGCAATGTCAATATTTGAGAAAGATATAAATGTATTGACATTATCGTCTATTATGCTAACAGATTTTTTCACATCGAATAATTATTAACCTACTAATTCCAAGGAGAGTCAGTATGAATAGAAAAGTAACCGTTGTGGGAGCGGGCAATGTCGGGGCCACTGTGGCTCAGCGTCTGGCTGAGAAAGAACTTTGTGACGTTGTTCTTGTCGATATAATCGAGGGCGTACCTCAAGGCAAAGCACTTGATCTGACTGAGGCGGCCCCTATTGAAAAGCATGATGCGCATCTCATCGGCGCCAATGATTATAAGCCTTCCCAAGGATCCGATATCGTAATTATTACGGCCGGAATTCCACGAAAACCCGGTATGAGTCGTGATGACCTCATCAGCACGAATGCTGGGATTATGAAAAACGTAACCCAACAGATTGCGGCGCTTTCTCCGGAAGCCATGCTGATCATTATCAGTAATCCGCTGGATGCCATGTGTCATGTGGCTTATGACGCCAGTGGATTTCCCAAAAATAGGGTCATCGGCATGGCCGGCGTACTTGATTCCGCCCGGTTCAGGGCATTTATCGCAATGGAACTTAATGTCTCCGTTGAAAATACCCATGCGTTTGTCCTTGGCGGGCATGGTGATACCATGGTTCCCCTGCCCCGATACTCCACTGTAGCCGGCATACCCATCACAGAGCTGATGTCCAGTGAAAGAATTGATTCACTTGTGGAAAGAACCGCAAACGGCGGCGCTGAAATAGTCAGTCTGCTGAAAACCGGAAGTGCCTATTATGCACCGGCGTCGGCGGCCGTGGAAATGGCGGAATCAATCCTTAAGGACAAGAAAAAAATTCTTCCCTGTGCCGCCTATCTTGAAGGCGAATATGGCATCAACGGTCTGTTTATCGGGGTCCCGGTCAAGCTCGGTGCCGGGGGTATGGAAAAGGTCATTGAAATCGTTCTCACCGATGAGGAACAAACGGCACTTAAAAAATCAGCCGCTGCGGTACAGGGGCTCAAGGACACGTTAAAGAAACTTGACGCAAAATAATTATTGATGCGGTTGAAAGCTGAAGGGTGAAGACGGTAAGGCACATATAGTTCGACCATTTTTAAGTTGGTGACCTATGAGGCAGCCAGAGCAGTTATTACCGCTTCGGCGGCCTGTCGATTCATTGTGGGCAGCATGCTCAATTCTTCGAGTGTGGCTGCCCTTATTTTTTTAAGGCTGCCAAAATGCCTCAGCATGGACTGCTTGCGCTTTTTCCCGATTCCGGGGATTGAATCGAGCAGGGATACTGTGGCTGCTTTGGATCTGCGTTGCCGGTTAAAGGTAATTGCAAATCGATGAGCCTCGTCTCTAATCTTTTGAAGAAAAAGCAACAAATCCCCCTCCCGCCCCCAGTTGATCGGATTCATACGGCCGGGTGTGTAGATTTTATCGGTAAGCTCACCTTTTTGTTCATTTTTTTTAGCAATTCCGATCAGTGTGAAATGATTTTCCAGCCCCAGTTTTCTGATCACCGACAGGGCAATGCCCAGTTGCCCCTTGCCGCCGTCAACAATGAGAAGGTCCGGATACGGCTCACGCTTGTGGTTGAAACGTCTCTCAAGTACTTCGGCCATGCCGGCATAATCATCGGAACCACAAACGGCATGAAGGATATATTTGCGATAATCCGACTTGCTGGGTTTGCCGCTGATAAAGACCACCATACCCGATACTGCCTGGGTTCCGGAAAAATTTGAATTATCAAAGCATTCAATTCGCTGGGGCAGCCGATTCATTAAAAGACGTTGTTGCAGACGGGCCAGCAGTGCTTTACGGCCGTCAATATCAACAATATGGTTCTTAAGGTGATGTTCAGCATTTTGCAGGGCCATTTCGAGCAGACGAACTTTTTTTCCACGGCGGGGTTGACGGATTTTCGACTTTATTTTTTTATTTTCCCAAAACCATTCCTCCAACAATAGTGCGTCTTCCGGCACAACCGGCGTGAGGATCTCTGAGGGAATAAAATTTTTATTATCATAATACTGCTCGATAAAAGAGCCAATTATTTCAGCCTCAGTCGCCATGGTTGTTGAAAAAGTAAAATTCCCAGCCCCCTGGAGATAGCCACCACGTATCGTCAGCAGTGTGACTGTCGTGGCTTCAGGCGCCGCGGCCATTCCGATAACGTCCCGGTCTTTGAGGTCTATGGTTACCGCCACCTGTTTTTCAAGCGTTTTTTCGATGGCAAACATTTTATCCCTGAGCACGGCAGCTTTTTCAAAATCCCTGGCCCCTGCAGCAGCGAGCATCTCTTTTTTAATTTTTATTCTCAGTTCCCGGGTTCGGCCCCTTAAAAAAAGAGTTACCTCCCGGGCCATGTCGTCATAGTCGGTTTTTTTGACATCCATGCAGCAGGGCGCCAGACAGGTCTGCATCTGAAAGTTAATGCACGGCCGGGTCCTTGTTTTAAATTCACGATCGCTGCATTTGCGCAGCTTAAATGTTTTATTGACGATTTTTAACGTACTGCGAACCGCCTGGGCCGATGAAAAAGGACCAAAATAGAGGTTCCCGTCATTTTCAATTTTACGCACGATGCTTAACCGGGGATAGGGATGGTTTGCGTCAAGCCGCAGGGCCGGATAGCGTTTGTCATCCTTTAAAATGATATTATATCGCGGCCGATATTTTTTAATCAGAGTGGACTCGAGAATCAAGGCTTCTTTTTCACTTGCGGTGAGGATGGTATCAAAATTTGCAATTTTCCCGGCAAGAACCCGGGTTTTGATGTCCAGTTGCTCCGGATTTTTAAAATAAGATGAGAGCCGTTTCTTAAGATTACGGGCCTTGCCCACATAAATGATACCACCGGCATCATCCAGCATGAGATAAACACCCGGCGCGGAAGTGACCAGCGATAGTTTTTCAGCATAATTTTTCATAAAAAATATAGGCAACCGTTCACTGTTGTCGGTTCACAGTTTACAAATAACGGGCATGCCCTGTCGGGCACAGCGAGCATAAAAGATATACTGTGGATATCGATTTCAATCCTCTGTTTTGTAACCTGAACCGGTAACTGTAAACCGTGAACGATTTCAAATACCGATTACAGTTCAAACATCATCAGATTTTTTAAAGCCTGGATCCGGTCCCTGAACCGGGCCGCCTTTTCAAATTCAAGATCTCGGGCCGCGAGATCCATCTTTTTTTCAAATTGCTTGATTTTAGCACCGATATCATCCGTTGAAGAAAAATCTGACAATGATTCGGCGATCATTTCAGCATTTTCACCGGTCTGATTGTAATCTGTCATAAAAACAGGAACAATTTCTTTTTTGATGGTTTCAGGTGTAATGTGGTGGATTTTGTTATAGGTCTGCTGAATTTTTCGACGACGGCGGGTTTCCTCAACTGCCGTTTTCATGGAAGCCGTGATCTTATCAGCGTACATGATAACTTTGCCGTTTACATTGCGGGAAGCACGTCCAGAGGTTTGAATCAGGGACCGTACAGACCGTAAAAATCCTTCCTTATCCGCATCCAGAATAGCCACCAGGGTAATTTCCGGCAGGTCGAGCCCTTCCCTGAGAAGATTGATCCCAATCAATACATCAAAAATTCCGGTCCTGAAATCCTGTATAATATCCATACGTTCAAATGTATTAATATCCGAATGCAGGTAGCGTACCTTGAGCCCGAGATCCTTATAATACTCAGTAAGGTCCTCGGCCATTCTTTTTGTCAGGGTTGTGACCAGAACCCTTTCATTTTTGTTGATGCGTTCACGGATCTGCTCTAGCAGATCGTCAACCTGATCTTTAGCAGGTCGAATATCTATTGCCGGATCCAGTAAGCCGGTGGGCCGCACGATTTGTTCAACAATGGAATTTCCCCCCTGGTCGATTTCGTAATCACTCGGCGTTGCCGAAATATATATTACCTGATTTGTCCTGTACTCAAATTCATCGAATTTAAGGGGCCGGTTGTCAAGTGCCGATGGGAGCCTGAAACCGTATTGAACGAGCGTCTGCTTCCGCGATCGGTCCCCTTTGTACATGGCCCGGACCTGGGGGACGGAAATATGGCTTTCGTCGATAAACAGCAGGTAATCATCCGGGAAATAGTCCATAAGGGTCGGCGGGGGTTCTCCCGGCGCACGAGCAGTCAGGTGGCGGGAGTAATTTTCAATTCCGGTGCAGTATCCGATCTCCTGCATCATTTCCAGATCAAAATTTGTCCTTTCTTCAATTCTCTGGGCCTCGACAAGCTGATTGTTGTCTCTGAAAAAATTATGCCTCTCCTTGAGTTCGGCGATAATGGTCTTGATGGCCCGCTGCCGGGTCTGCTGTTTGGTTACGTAATGGCTGGCCGGAAAAAGGGTCACACAGTTTACCCTCTTTTTGATGGTCCCTCGGAGCGGGTCTATCTCGGCAATCATATCGATCTGGTCGCCGAAAAACGCTATCCGGATGGCGGTATTTTCTTCATAGGCAGGGAAAATATCAACGCAATCCCCCCGCACCCTGAACCCCCCCCGGTAAAAATCGAAATCATTGCGATTATACTGCATGCGGACAAGATCGGACAGAAAATGATCGCGGACCAGTTCCTGATCATTTTCAAGATTGATGCGCATCCCCATATAATCTTCCGGTGCGCCCAGTCCGAAAATACAGGACACGCTGGCCACAACGATGACATCTCTTCTTGAAAGTACCGAACGTGTGGCCGAGTGACGCATTTTGTCAATCAGTTCGTTTAAGGATGAATCTTTCTGGATATAGGTGTCGCTGGAGGGTATGTAAGCCTCGGGTTGATAGTAGTCATAATAGCTGACAAAATATTCAACCGCATTTTCCGGAAAAAGTCCGCGGAATTCATTGTAGAGCTGTGCAGCTAGAGTTTTGTTGGGGGCCATAATAAGGGCCGGCCTGTTCGCTCCGGCAATTACATGGGCCATGGTAAATGTTTTGCCCGACCCGGTTACCCCCAAAAGGACCTGATGCTTCTTTTTTTTACCCAGACTCTTTAAAATGGCCTGGATGGCAGCGGGCTGGTCCCCTTTGGGCGTAAACCCGGATCTGATCTTAAATAATGACATCCTGTCCTTGGAAATTAGAAATTAAAAATCGGCCGCGGAACGTTGAGTGGGAAAATTCTATTTTCCAATTTCTACTTTCCAGAATGATCCATCGGTCCGGTCCTCGACAACCACATTCATTTCTTCCAGTTTTTTTCTGATTTCATCGGCTTTGACCCAATTTTTTGATGTCCGGGCCTCAGATCTTTTTTTTATGAGGTCTTCGATGATCACAGGATCCAGGTCCTGTTTTTCAAGGGCTGATTGTTTCTTACACCTGAAATAATCCTCCGGGTTTTCAGTAAGGATGCCGAGGATTGTGCCTATTTTCACTATCTGTGCGCTTGCGGACAGCGCTTGCTCCCGTATTTTATCGGAGGTGTTGCCGGTCGTTTCATCCAGCAAACGATTAATATTGCGAACCGCATCAAAAATAGATCCTAGGCCCAGGGCACTGTTAAAATCATCATCCATTGCAGAACGAAACTTCTCCCAATATTCACCGTCAAATGAATGGTTTGCAACGGTTTCAGGATTGCTTCCAACCGTTTCGTTGATCCGCTTTAATACCCCGTAAAATTTATCTAGACTTTTACCGGCTTCTTCGATATTCTGAGGGGTATAGTCAATTGGGCTGCGGTAATGGTTGGAGAGCAGGAAGAGACGCAATGCTTCCGGATGACAGATTTTTATAATATCTTTTATCATCATGAAATTACCCAGCGATTTGGACATTTTTTCATGATCAATATTGATAAATCCATTATGTATCCAGAATTTTACAAAAGGTTTGGCAAAGGCCGCCTCGGACTGGGCGATTTCATTTTCATGGTGTGGAAAAATCAGATCTTTACCGCCGCCATGGATATCAATGGTTTCTCCGAGCAGGGCACTGCTCATGGCCGAGCATTCAATATGCCATCCCGGCCGGCCAAGACCCCAGGGGCTGTCCCAGGAGGGTTCACCCGGCTTGGCCCCTTTCCAAAGCGCAAAATCAAAAGGATTGCGTTTTCTTTTATCCACGTCCACCCGTGCACCCGCCTCCATATCCTCTAACCGGCGGCCCGAAAGCCTGCCGTAGTCATTAAATTTTTCAACTGCGTAATAGACATCATTTCCAATGCGATAGGCCACTTTTCGGTCCATCAGAATTTTAATAATCCGGATAATATCAGCGATGTGCTCGGTTGCCTTGGGTTCGATGGTGGCCCGCCGTACATTCAACGCATCCATATCCGTGTAGAATTCCGCAATGTATTGTTCAGCTATTTCGCGGCAATCGGTTCCCATTTCGTTGGCCCGGTTAATTATTTTGTCATCCACATCGGTAAAATTCCGGACATATGTAACGGCATAACCGCTGGCTTCTAAATAGCGGACGATGACATCGAACACCACTACTGAACGGGCATGCCCGATATGGCATGAGTCATATACCGTGGGGCCGCAGACATACATGCGCACCTTGCCCGGTTCAATGGTTTCAAACACCTGTTTCTTTTTTTTCAACGTATTATAAATACGGATCGTCATAATTGTCCTCAATATTTCCTAATTGTTAAAGGCCACGAAATGAACCGGCAAAATTTGAACAAATTGGGGATCAAGGGGTGTTATATAAAAAAATAAGCCATTTAATGGTTTGGCCTTTTTATATTGCACCAAATCGAGGTGATAAAAAAACTCACTCTATCAGGGCCATACTCATTGCGCCGATCCCCTCCCCCCGACCAAACATTCCCAGTCCTTCCGTGGTTGTGGCTTTAATATTGACCCTTTCCAACTCTATTCCCATTGCCCGTGCAAGATTTTGTTCCATGGCCCGGCGGTATTTAAAAAATTTTGGCGCTTCTGCAAAAATAGTACAGTCCACGTTTTGAATACGATACCCTTTTTCACTAAGCATACGACGCACACGACCCAGCAGTCTGATGCTCTTCATGTCCTTAAATTCAGGAGAACTGTCCGGAAAATGAGTGCCGATATCATCCAGGCCCGCGGCACCCAACAGTGCATCACACACGGAATGAACAAGGACATCGGCATCTGAATGCCCCAGCAATCCCCTTTCAAAGGGAATCGTTACACCACCGACAACCAGCTTGCGTCCCTTTACCAGTCTGTGAACATCATATCCGTTTCCTATACGCATAATTGTGAATGTACTCTTTTCCTCAAACTCACCCTCGTACCGCCGCACTGAAAAACATCGTATCCATCCAGGATCGGCTGCAATTATAAAAAAAGCAAATCAAATCCGCAGCAGCATCCGTCACCGGTTTAAAATTTTTTTAAAAAAAGACACAGATTTTTTACCGGATTTTTCAGGATGCGGTTTTTCGGCCGTAATATTGTCCCCGGCCGTGACAGGCGAGGAAGGCTCACGGGGTGCGGATTCGACAATTTCCGCCAGACGCCCGTCCCCTAAAAAACGAAATTCAGGACCTCCGCTAAGAAGGGTCAGACGGTCTTGCGGGTTAAGGGGTGCCTGGGAGGATATGGCCTGGTTGTTAACCAGAATAGATTGCCTGCCGGTGAGATCTTTTATCCAGTACTGTTCCCGGCTGTAAAATATCTGAGCATGCTGATGCGCAATTCCCGGATATGCCATGGTAAAATCACAGTCAGGGCCTTTCCCGATGGTAACAGGGACCTGTTTGAAGTCCCTCAGGGTTGGGCCGTATTGAATCACCAGGGGAACCCGCATTGTTTCAACACGGGCGTCGGGAACCGGGGCGGGTGATGCGGTTTGGGACGGCTGTGCTTGAGCATGGGGTGCAATGTCCGCTTTTTCTGTTGACGCCGCTGAAACGGTTGAATAAAAGTCCGGTGAATCACCTTTGATCGATTTGGTTAAAAAGCTGACCTTGGGACCGCCTTCGGCAAATATTAAAACATCACCATCTTTTAAATATGCTTCCTGGACACGTTTGCCGTTCAAGTAAGTGCCGTTGGAACTTTGATCGACCAGTTTAAAGCGGTTTCCTTCCCGGGTAATTGTTGCGTGCCGGCGGGAAATGACGGTTACATCCACAGGAAACACCACATCACAGGAAGGATGGCGGCCAATGGATATCGATGGATTGAGAAACTCCTGGATTTCGCCTTTTAACGGTCCCTGGATATGAATCAACTGAATAGCAATGACAGGTATTTGTTTCATATTTAATACGTCTCTGAATTACAATCCATCAGGAAATGGCGCTCGCAAAGGCCGGCAATTACGTGCTGTTAATTCCATGATGAACCATTGTATTTTTGCCGGTAATCTCGACTTTTAGCCTCCGGTCGGCTGTCTTGCAATTAAATTATTTGGAATTTAACGGTTCTGTCAAGTGAATAATCAATAGATGATAGGATACCGGGCTTTTAACTGTGAAAAGAATGAGAAATACCTCGGAACAACCCAACGTATCGGGGCAGATGAACCCAATCGATGATTTGGGTTATTATCCCGGATCTACACGATAACCAGGGCCCGAAAACCCTACAAAATTAAAAATTTAATTGATATTACAATATGTCTGGTCTATTATAGTCGATGTCGATTATTTTTATTCAAGAAAGATGGCACCTGGTTTTGAATAATTATATTCATTATGCAGAGATCATGTGTTGACATCTGTCAATCCATGACCGGGGACTTCTGGACGGTGGCAAAAGGCGCTTTTCTGAACAACTAATTTCAGTTAGTATCCGTTCAGAAATGATCTTTTGGCCCAAGCCCAGCCTTCGACGGAAAAAATAATCCTCGGCATATCAAACATAGGCCCGTGGTTATTTTTTTGCATGCCTTGATTTTGAATAAAAACCCCTATTTTTTGATAACCAATAGTTATCAAACTTTTGCAAACGCAGGATTGAATATGGCCCAAATCGAATATTCCGGCAAGACCGATATCGGACTTAAGCGGAAAAATAACGAGGATAGTATGATCATCAATCCCGATCTAGGATTTTGTCTGGTTGCCGATGGCATGGGTGGTGCTGCTGCCGGGGATCTTGCCAGCCAGATATTTGCCCTGACTTCGAATTCAACCTTTGCCGACTATAAAGGACAATCCGAAAAAGAAACGATCGAAAAAATTCAAAAATCTTTTTATCTTTCAAATCAAAAAATCCTTGAGCATGTAGAAGAAAATCCCCTTCACAAAGGCATGGGGTGTACGGCTGAACTGCTTGCTTTTTTTAATGAAGGATTTGTGATAGGCCACATAGGTGACAGCCGAACCTACCGGTTCAGCTCCGGAAAACTGGAACAACTGACAATCGATCATTCTTTTGTACAGGACCAGCTCGACCATGGCCTTATAACGCCTGAAGAGGCCAGGAACCATCATTTGCGAAATCTTATTCTGAGGGCAGTTGGTATAAAAGAGAATATTTCGCTTGATCTTTTACGCGGCAAAGTTTCCCCTGGGGACCTGTTCCTTTTATGCTCGGACGGGCTCACTGACATGGTGGAGGACCTGCGCATTGAAGAAATTCTGGCCAAAGAGGATGCTATTGCCTACAAAAATGAACAACTCATTGAGACAGCCAAGTCTTCCGGCGGCAAAGACAATATTACCGTGGTACTGGCCCGGATAAAACCTGAGTGAACCGTTTAGAGCCATACCATCCTTATCATTCTATTTTCCATGAATCCGCTTATGAAAAGCAACCCCAGGCAAATAATGGGAAAAAAAATATTATACGCATTCCTATGCATCATTATTACCGGTTCAACCGTTTTTGCCGGCGCTGATGCGGATAAAAAAATCTATCCTTTACCCATGTCCGAACTGATCGATGTGCTTGAGCACTGGTTTACCCGGTCGGATTTTGAGGTACGCCGCCATCTGATCAGGCCGGGCAACACAACGGTGTATGCCGAACGCCGGAATGAAACATGGCAGATCAATCTACAAAGGCATTCACCGCTCGCCACACAGGTCAAGGGCATCTGCCGGCTGAACAGCAAACCGGATAAGCCCCGGCTGAATATTTTGTGGCGTTTTCTTGATAACTATTTTAAAATTCCAGATACGATTCCAAATACAACCGCTAAAAATTTAACTCAGGTAATTCCAACTGCCGTACTCGGCCGAATTGACGCAGTAGTCTGCATAAACAGCCACAATGGTGAATATGACAATCAGTTCTCCGGTTTTGTGATCGATCCGGAAGGGTTGATCCTCTGTACGGCCCACGGCCTTGATGCAGATGAAATGGTGACGGTGGTATACTATGACGGACGGATTCTGGACGGCCGGCCCCTGAAAATTGACAAAGAAAAAGATATTGCCCTGTATAAAGTCAATGCCCATCAGGAACCGTTTATATCATTTGAAAACGGGCGTGAGCTTCTTGGAATGGGAGAAAGGCTGTTTGCGGTGGGATGCCCGAACAATCTGAGAGGAACTGTTTTTACAGGTATCATCAACGCGCCTCCCAGACGGGTGGGTGATTTGCCGCTTTGGCAGGTCAACATGGAGATTCATCCGGGAAGCAGCGGAAGCCCGGTCTTTGACGGTCGGGGAAACCTGGCAGGCATGGTCAAGGGACGTTACCGGGGCACAGATTCGCTGGGATTTTTAATACCCCTTGAGACCATTCTTTATTTCTTAAACGGACAATAAGATATGAAATACGGGCGTTACGAAATTATCAAAGAACTGGGACGCGGTGCCATGGGTGTTGTTTATAAGGCTCATGATCCCCGTATAGATCGTCTTGTCGCGCTGAAAGTACTGCGCCCGGACCGGGTAACCAGCCAGGATTTTGTGCTGAGGTTTCTGAAAGAAGCCAAAGCCATCGGTCGTCTCAGCCACACCAATATCGTTACGGTTTATGATGTGGGACAGGACCACGAAACGATTTATATCGCCATGGAGTTCCTGGAAGGCCGTCCGCTGGATGAGGTGGTTCGGGAAAAACCATTACCGGCTCGGGAAGTGATAAACATTGGACTTCAAGTGGCTAAGGCCCTTGATTATGCCCATGCCCGGGGAATCATTCATCGTGACATCAAGCCCTCCAATATCATTATAAACGATAAAGGACGGATAAAAATTACCGACTTCGGCATTGCCCGTATCGAAGATCCCGAAGCAACCAAACAAACTCAGGCCGGAGAAATTCTGGGTACCCCCGTATATATGTCGCCGGAACAGGTCATGGGAGAAACCGTTGACGGACGATCCGATCTGTATTCGCTGGGAATTATCCTTTACCAGTTGACCACCGGTCGTCGGCCCTTTTCCGGAGAAAATATAGCGGTTATTTTCAGGGCCATCACTCAGGACATACCACCCGAGCCGCAAACAGCAAATGGTGACCTGCCCCCGGCCTTTGCAGCGCTGATTATGAAAAGTATGGCAAAAGAGCCTGAAAAACGGTTTCAAAACGGCAGGCAAATGGCCGATGGACTTGAACGCTGCATAGAAAGTAAACATGCCACCGAGGTTTTACAGTCCAACCGACCCGAAAAAAAAAGACACCTGCTCTGGGTGGGGCTGATTCTTCTGGTAATGGCTGCCGGAGGTGGCTTTTATTATCTGAAAACAAGGCAGCCAACCCAGGTACCACCATCGATGAAAACATCTCCTGTAAAACAGACACCTATAAAAACGTCATCCAAAAGCGAACCCGCTGCTTCAGCGCCGATAGAAACCATAGAAACCAGTGAAATACCACCGATTGAAATCCAGGCGGAAACAAAGACCGATGAAGAAAAAGCAACTGCTCCCGCCTCTGATGCAGGTTTGGAAGAGGAAAGCACGGTCAAAAAAAAGAAGGTGTATGCCCTTTTGAAAATCGATTCCGTGCCCACCAGTGCTCAGGTCTTTATTAATGATGCCTTCAAAGGAAAAACGCCGGTCAATCTCAGTCTACCCCTTGGGAAGCATGAAGTACTGGTCACTTTGCGCGGTTATTATGAATGGGAGGCAAGCGTCGACCTGGACCGCTCCGGTGAAACACCACTGTATGTTCGCCTGGTGGCTGAGGAGTAAGCGTCTGCTATGAAACATATTGATATACCAACAAAAGGAGACATTGCTATGCGAATTATACTTAAATTGATGATTTTGACGACCGTGGTGATAACGGTAGGCCTGGCATGCATGGGCATGGGCTATGCCGGACTTGCCGCCGGTGATCCGGCGCCAGGTTTCAAATTGAATGATATCAATGGCCGAAGCTATGATTTGGCCGTTATCAAAGACCAGCCCATGGTGATCCTCTATTTTTTTGACGTGGCGTCCCGTTCAAGCCAGGAAGGCCTGCTGAACCTCGACAGCCTGGCTAAAAAATATGAAGATGCGGATCTCATGGTATGGGCCATTGCCGTTTCATCTCGGGAAAAAATAGCCCGTTTTGTGTCACGTACCCGGCCTGTTTTCCCGGTGCTGCTGGATAAGGGGACAGTCAGTGATCTTTATCATGCCCGACAGGTGCTGCCCACCGTATGTATTCTCGGACCTGGCCAGAAAATGCTGGATTATTTTCAAGGCGGGGGCAAGACCACGGAAATCATGCTGGTCAGACTGGCGGAAAGGAAACTTCAGCATAAACAGCCTATGATGGCCAAAGTTATCAGTGAACAAGTGGTAAAAAATGACCCCGGAAACGTCACTGCAAAGAGCGTCAAAGGGTACGCCGAATTAAAACAGGGTGACCTGGACGCTGCCGAAAAAACGTTTACGGGACTCTCCAAGGGAAAGGGAAAGGGGGAAATACTGGGCAAGGAAGGCCTGACGTCTGTATATGCGCAAAAAGGAGAAACCGAAAAAGCCTTGAAGACAGCAAAGGAAGTTGAAAAAAAGGGGGCCAATCGCGCCCATGTGCATGTGGTCAAGGGAGACCTGCTTTACAGCCAGAATCGCAAAAAAGAAGCTGAGGCTGAATACAATAAAGCCATTGGCAAAAAAACCGCCGAGCCCTACCAGCAGGCAGCGGCATATAATCAGCTTGGTCGAATATATGCATCCCGGGGAGACTATAAAAAATCCCGCGAGCTCTATGATCAGGCAGTGGAGATTGATCCTTATTATATTGAAGCGACTTCCAACAAAGGCATCACATATGAAAAAGAGGGCCGCTGGGACAAGGCTCTGGAACTGTATCAACAGGTCCAGACCATCAACAAAGACGACACTTTTTCAGCAGTTCTGGCCCGAAAAGCGCAGGATATGCTCCTGCTTCAAAAAGATACGGCCCGTAAAGAACGGATCGATAAATTTGTCAAAGAACTAGCCCAGCGATACCGCGAAAAACGTTATAAAACCGATGACAACGAGGATGCCTGGACGTCACGGCCCATGGTTCTCAGTTTTGTCGATTTTCAAGAAAAGGGCGGCCTGGCTGCACGCGACGGTTTTTCCACCGTACTGACGACCCAATTGGCTGAGCAACTCAATGCCTCCGGAAGGATTCAAGTAGTGGAAAGGACCCTCATTAAAAATCTTCTGGAAGAGTTGAACCTTGGCACTTCAGAACTGGCCGACCCGGCCACCACCCTGCGTCTTGGCAAAGTGTTGGCCGCTAAAATTATGGGCACAGGGTCGCTTTATTATCTGCCGGGTGGCCCGTTATTAAGCCTGCGTCTTATCGATACCGAAACCTCGGCCATCCCCAAAGTGGTTAACCGTCAGTTCGGCTCAGGGGTTTCTTTCGAAAGAGAAGTGCACCGCCTCAATCGTGAAATTTTAATGACCATCATGCTGCACTATCCCCTGCAGGGGTATGTGGTTCAGGTCAATGGTGCCCATGTACTGATCAACCTGGGTTCCAACCAGGGCGTGGTTCAGGGTACCCATTTTGACATCATAGAAGAAAAGGCCCCCATAGAATTTAAAGGCAAAATCCTAAAGGCTTCATCTAAGCCGATTGCCCGGCTTGAAGTCTATAAGGTGGATGATGATTTCAGCTATGCCATGCTGAGTAATCAACGGCGCCCCATCAAGAGCGAAGATAAAATAGTGGAAAAAATAGACGACATGATGAGTATGGAGACCAGCAATGCAGTTCAATAAAAGAGTTTATATCCTCATCCTGTTGTCTGCATTTATTATGTCCTGCGCAACCCATTCCAACCTCCCTGAAAACGGGAAAATTGTGGCGGTCTGGAATCTGGACAATCTTAGTTTTCAACCGAGTGTCTGGCCGGATCTGGGAGAACTTCTCGGCAGTAAAGTAGCGGAATATATCGCAAGCAACACAGGATATACTGTTGTTGAACGCCAGAAACTCGTTGAGGTGCTGGCGGAACTGAATCTGGCGACATCGGTACTGACAGACCCGGCCACCCGTCTTAAAATCGGACGTCTGGCCGGAGCGAAAATGATGATTTTCGGCGGATACCAGGTCGTGGGCGGCAGCATGCGCATCGATCTGCGCCTGGTGGACGTGGCCACGTCAGCTATTGTTGCTGCGGCCACTGAAACGGTTGAGACCGCGGATTTGAATGCCTGGCTTCGGGCGGCCACGACCGCGGCTGAGGGCCTTTTCAATCAAAAACAATAGGGATCGTGCCTGTCTAAAACCGGCTGCTCAACGTAAATGCCATGGAAAAACCGTTATATGTCAAATTATCATCCGGATGGGACCAGCTTTTGTCGTCCCGGATATGAAATCCATTAAGATCAAAAAGTGCCCTGCAACAGTTACCAAGCTTGTACTCCATCCCGAAACCGGCGTTTAATTTATTGCGACTGCCGACATGATAGCCGCTGCCGGTCTCATAATTATTTTCATCTATAAACAGATAACTTACAGAGGGCTTTAACAGAATTCGGTCGGAAAGACGATAGGATACCCGGCAGCCGGAGGTCCATTCATCGCCGTGGCTGTTTCTGTCTTCTGTAGCCAGACCGGAAGAATCCATGAACTTGCTTTTGGATCTTAAAATTGTCTTCAGGTCCAGATCAAAAGTCCATTTTTGCCCCTCAGACAGTTTCGAGCCTCCGGATGAAAGCATCCCGGGACTTTATCGGGTCAATTTTACCCACAAAAAACAGCGAGGAGCCATAAAAAAGTTATGTCCACGCAGGAAATATTGAATATCAAAGTAAAAAATCACTTAATTTAAGGCTGAATATTTTTTCTGCTTAAAGCTCATATCTCACTACTTTTATATAAAATTTGAGCCGTTTTTATTATTTACCCCTAACACAGCTTGACATTGACTAAAAAATATAATAATTTTATCAAACATTTGGCCTTCACTATCGCAACCTATCACGACCTGAGAGACTGGGGATTCATCTCACAAAACAGATCTGCTTATTTGCTTTATCGTTCAATCAGGCAATTTTTTGGGACTTTTGGATTACACCGCTATTTTATAATTAGTATATTTAATTCGTAGTCTAACAAAAACTTTAAATTGTGGTATGAATAAAAGGCTGCGGTTGATTTAACAATCGAAAATTTTAGCTTTGAGGAATGAGTGAATGCACGATAGCAAAACTATTTCCCTGATTCCCTATCTTTCTTCTGTGAATGGATTCTGCCTGGATATCGGCCGCAGCGGTATTGATGAGGTACCTGTTGGCGGAGCGCCAGAAAATATATTCGAGGAACTTTTCGATTCAGACCCGTTTTGCAGACTCATGGGGGCCAGGATTGTCAGCGACGGCAAAAGCCAGATCAAAAAAGTTTTCCTCCTGATTCAAAAAGATACCTACCTGCACCCGATAGATGAACTGCGACCAGTAACCAATTCGGAAATCGAGAATTACTGGCAACGGGCCTTTAAACTATATACCGGCAATGATGAAAGCCGGGCTTGTTTTACCCTTACCGGGCAGACAGGCGGATCGGATCAGCTGACAGCCTTGCAGCCTCTGTTTTATTGCCGTCAAAAAAATATATATTTTCATCCCCCATGTCCGGTATGCGGTCATGCACTGCACCTGTGCCGGGATGACAAAATATTGACCGGTATGGGATTAAGGCCCTACACCAACAGTCTGAAACGGTATCTTTACTGCCCTTTTTGTCATGATGTGGCCGGACAGTCTGATTTTTTCACCTATGACTTAACAAACACCGACCCCTCTTTTGTCAATGACCGATGGGATCTGATAAAAAAACTGGGACGGTTGAGACCTGATTCAAAATCGGAGCATATCCCCTGCCCTGAGTGCGCCGAGCATGAAAAATGCTATGGCCCCGACGATACGGCCAGAAGTAGAATCCAAATTTTCAACTTTTACCCCACTTATATGATGATATTTCCGGGCGATGCAATAAACGCCATTGATTTTATCGCCCTTGTTTCCGGGGCGTCTGAAGAACAGGTGCAGCATTATCTGGCGGACAGCTTTCAAAACGGCAGGCTGAAATGCCTTCAGGCCTCGGGTGTATTCGAGGACCATGGCCCTTATTTCCTGTTCCGTCAAAGCAATCGTTTTTTTTTGGAAGTTCTTTACCTGAAGTTAAACTTTTTAATGGGTCTGTTTGAAAATATCATCCCGGACTTGGAAAACCTGCGTCCCCCGGACTTGGGATTTTCGCTGGACCGTTTCTGGGTAACGCCTGCCCATAGAACCGGGCTAGTTCCCCACCTGTGGAATTTCACGATCCAGCGCATCGATCTGGGAGATGCGGGACGCCAAGCTTTTCAAATCCCTAAAATTCCGCCTTCATACGGGTTTTATTTTTTGGGGACCATCTGGTTTTTCACCCTGCTCGTCAACAGCCAGCAGAAGACATCGACTATCTATAAAAACCTGCAAACGATTCTTGAAACGAAAATTAATGACCCTGAAACCGGTATTGATGATTGGAAAACGCCCTTAAATAGTCCTGTTTTTTCACCCGAAAATATTTTCTGGAATCCAGACGAAACCAGCGTCCCTGAATCAATGCATGCAATCTGGCGGAAAACCCTGGTAACTGGCCTACAACTGCTCACCGGTGATCACTATCACGGCATAACTGAGGACATTGAAAAATTTCAGCAAAAACTGACGGCATTACTGGAAACAGTAAAAGGGATGCTTTTGCCGGTGACCGAAAAAATTGAAACACCCGCCAAAGAAAAGGAAATCAAAGAATTTTCAGATGAAGATAAACAGGCGTTGCGTAACATTCTGAACAGGATCGGCCGCAAATGGTCTGTAAGGATTGAAAAGGATTCCGTGAAACCGGAAATGGTTATACAAAAACCCATAACGGATCAGACAGTCACCCCTGAAATGGCACCGGATGATCCGGAAGAAACCATAACCATGGAAAGGTTATATAATGATAGCACACTGGCAATTTCTGAGGATAAAGCGTCTTCTGCCACGATTTCTAAAAAAAAATCAGAATTTACGATAAAAGCGACCCGGACCACGGAAGAAAAACCGATATGCGAGACCGTCATTTTATCATCCGGAATTTTTAAGGATATGGACCAAAGCAGAACCCGATCGGGAAAAAAGCTGCTTGACACGCTATCAGATGCCCCAAAAAAGCAGGGCCCAATTGATTTTTTTGAAGATCATACCATTGTTCAAAAACCGGTTGCTATGACACAGAAACCGAGAAGCACTATCAAACCTGACTTTTCTACAGTTAAAGGCCTTTCAGAGGCAGATGAAATAGAAGAAACACTGATTCTCTCCCCGGCAGACAAAAACACTGACGCCAGCCTCCAAAAAGATGATTTTGCTGAAACCGTGATTCAGTCCCCCGGTGTGGCGATGCAAAAAAAATCAAAGGTTTCCGATCAAAAAAACAAAACGGAACATTCTCCGGCTGTAGAGAAGACGCATATTGAAGATGACCTGGCGGAAACCGTTATTCTGAGTCCAAGGCCGGCAAACAGGAAATAAAAAATGATAAGTCCGGACCGGATGAAAAAACTGGCACTGGAAATAGAGCGGATATTTATTTTAGACCCGGTGAATGCCGAAACGCTGATCGAGCAATATTTGAATAAAGAATTCAATGATCTGCCTGACCAGGAAAAAAAAATACAGCTTGAAAAAATTTCAACAGTATTTAAAAAATCGACCGATAGCGTACCGGACATGGATGAGGATGCCCTTGCCAGAATATTTTCCATGCTGCTGGGGCGGGATGTGCACCGTGACGAGCTGGACTCGGAAGATATGCTGATACGATTAGGCCAGGCCCTGAACACTATCTTTGATACGCTGAATCAACTGGTAGGTCTCATCGACAAAACCCTTTTCGGAGAATCCACCGGTGAGGAAACCATCCGGTACTTTATTGGGTCACATGTTGAGGGCGAAGACCACAGGGGATCCCTGGAAAGCTATATCGGCCGTATTAACAAAGCGTTTTTAATTACCCAGGAAGCATTTAAGCTGGCGGCGGAAACCAAGGTGGGTGAAATTCTGGCCGAACTCGACCCCAGACAAATAAGCAATAAAGGAAGCGGCTTGAAGTTCGGACCGTTACGCAGGGCCGAATCTTTTGCCATCTATGAAGAAGCGTATCGCAAAATAAAGGACTGGTTCGAATCAGGGCGTTTCAGAGAACATCTGGTAAGGGAATTTGAAAAAAAATGCCGCGGCATGGGCTGATGCCCATACGCAGAATGTTTGATTCCGATCGTTTGCATCACAAACTTTGAAACCGATCTATTTTTAATTTATCATGAAGACTGCCAGAATTTATTGTCATTTATTTAAAGTAAAGGAGGAAAATTAAAGTGAAAAAATATATGTTGCTTATTTGTCTACTATTGATCGGGCTGTTTTTCTATGCTTGTGCGTCCAAACCGCTTCCCCTTCCAAACTGGACTTTTGAAAAAGCAGCTATTAATATTGACCTTAAAGCCGACAACCGTTTGAACCTTAATGAGGAGATCCCGCATACACTGCTGTTGTGCATATATCAACTCAAGGACAGAAATACGTTCAACCGTATTGCCGATAATCATGAAGGCATATACAAACTTCTGGAATGTAGCCTTTTCGACAGCAGTGTCACCAGCGTCAAGCGCCTTATCGTCAACCCCGGACAAAATACAAACATTTCACTCGACCGGGCCGAAGGGACTCGATACGTGGCAATTGTGGCCGGATATTATCTCCTTTCAAAAGAACGGATGATCCGTTTTTACGAGGTCCCTGTGGAAGTCCGCAAACAAGGCCTGATTATGAAGAAAAAGTTTCAGGTCCCAACCTTGATGGATATTAACCTCAGCCTGGGACCGAAACAGATAGTAAATTAATCCTTTGTTTTTATTGTAAAAATTAGATGATAGACCGCTTTTGCCTGATCATAAACAAAGAGGAAAGATCTCAAAATGGAAAGACCGCTTTTCTGGCACCAGGGATTGTTTCTGCAACCCCAGCACTTTCAATTGGAAGACCGTTACCTGCAGCACCTGTTCAAGCCGGTTTATAAATTTTCACATCCCTGCCTCTGGGGAGTTGCGAATCTGGAAATCGCACAAGAGGCTTTGAACGGTGGGACCTTTAGTCTTATCAAGGGGGAATTTCTTTTCCCGGATACGAGTTATGTGGGATTTTCCGGCAATGCACTTTGTGAGGCAAGGCTGTTTGAAGATGCCTGGAACGATGCTGGACAGCCCCTTACGGTTTATGCCGGGCTTAAAAAGTACAAGAACGAGGGCGAAAATGTAACGGTTTTTGAAAAACTTGATAACCTGGCAGAAATTACCACCCGTTTTGTAACGGCGGCTGATCCTGATGAAATTCAGGATCAGCATCAAAGCGGCCCTGATGCCCAGGTAAAAAGACTTTTCTATGTGCTGAAACTGTTTTTTGAAACTGAAAAGGAACAACTTGGTGATTATACGCTGATTCCCATTGCCCGACTGGAGCGTCAGGGAGAAAAAGTTATTTTGTCAGAGCAGTTTGTACCTCCAGGTCTGAATATTGCCGTATCCGGTGTGCTTTTCAAACTGATCACCGATATCCGGGACCAACTGGCGGCCAGAGTTCATCAACTGGAAGGCTATAAAAAAGAGAGGGGCATTCACACGGCGGAATTCGGGGCACGGGACATGGTCTTTCTCCTGGCATTAAGATCTTTAAACCGATACCTTCCGCTGTTGAATCATTTGATAGAATCAGGGGGCGCACATCCATGGGATGTATATGGGGTACTGCGCCAACTGGCGGGTGAACTCAGTTGTTTTTCAACCCAGGTCAACCTGTCGGATGCCGATGCAGAAAACTCGGGACTCTTACCTGCATATGATCATGAATCCCTGTGGGGCTGTTTCGCCAGAGCCCGCTCGCTGATTACAAAACTTCTGGACGAAATCACCGCCGGACCCGAATATGTGCTGGAACTTACATATGACGGTGCCTATTTTGCATCGGAAATGCCGCCGGCAATTTTTGAAGGCCGGAATCGATTTTACCTGATTTTTGAAACCGAACAGGATGCTGATAGTTTTATTGCGTCGCTGGAGACAGGCTCCAAACTGAGCTCCCGCGAAGCATTACCGATCCTGATTGCCCGATCTCTTCCCGGACTTACCCTTGAGCATCTGTCGACCCCACCGCAGGAACTGCCCCGCCGTCCCGGATCACTTTATTTTAAAATACACCATCACGGCGAACAGTGGACTCAGGTGGAAAAAAGTAATAATATTGCATTATACTGGGATGCGGCGCCCCAGGATTTAAAAGTCGAACTTATGGTTGCAGGGGGATAACCATCATGCGTTTAAGCGACTACTTCATAAATCTGGTTGCCTATGTTGCTTATTTTATCAAAAATCTGGACAATCAGCAGCCTTCTTTCGAACAGATAAAATCCGATATTCAGCAGCATATCAATAAAATCGAACAACGTGCTGCACAGGACCCGGTCTCACGTGATGATTTCGACCTTGCACGCTTTGCCATCTTTGCCTGGGTGGATGAGGCCATCATGAATTCATCATGGCAGGAGAGAGAAAAATGGCAGGGCGAACTTCTCCAGCGTGTTTATTTCCAGACCGCTGCCGCCGGTGAACTTTTTTTTGAGCGGCTGAACAGTATCGGACTGCACCAGAGAGACGTTCGTGAGGTCTATTATCTTTGCCTGGCCATGGGATTTACAGGACGATTCTGTAATGCTGGGGATGAGTATCTTTTAGAGCAGCTCATGACATCGAATCTCAAAATTCTGACGGGTAGTTCCGTCGGGGTCCCCGCCATAACGGAAACAGCGCTTTTCCCGGAGGCCTACCCACCGGACTCGGTCGAAGTCCCGATCCCCAGGATAAAAAATCGTTTTTCTTTTTTTACAATGGGATGTATCGGTTTTCCAATTCTGCTTTTCGGAGGGTTATACCTTATTTACTGGTTTATTCTGAACAATGTCGGTACCAATTTTTAGAAAAGAACGTCCAACATTCATGAGTCTCTAAATTTTAAAATTCGTGTTTTTCGGTTTATCGAAGGTTGGATGTAATTCGATATTTCATGTTCTATATTTTACATTAAACAAGTATGTTAGCCAACTAAATATCATTAACTAAATGATGTTGTTTTTGTATGGTGCCCCAATAAATTATAACAGACAGGTGGTGGACGTAAATGAAACAGTTCCTGCTAAAGGCACTTAAATTCTTTTTGATCATTACGCTCATTTTATTGGCGATTTTTCTGATTTTCGGCCTGATCCTGTGGCTCGATTGGCCCTGGTGGGTAGGACTTTTTGTTCTTGTGGGGTTGGGCGGATTTTGGATCGGACTGATATTTATTAAAAAGATAATGCTGCGCCGCCGTGAGCAACATTTCGTGAATCAGGTGATTAATCAGGATGAATCCTATATTCAAAACCTTGGAGACGATAAAAAAGACAGCGCCCTTGAACTGCAGCAGCGCTGGAAAGAAGCAATGGAGGCTTTACGCAAGTCTCACCTGAAAAAACGCGGTAACCCGCTATACGTTCTTCCATGGTATCTGGTTATCGGAGAGAGTGGCTCCGGCAAGACTACGGCCATCAAGAGCGCCCGGCTCTCCTCGCCCTTTGCAGAAGTCACCCGTACCTCTGGAATTTCCGGAACCCGTAATTGTGACTGGTGGTTTTTTGAACAGGCGATTCTCATCGATACGGCCGGAAGATACGCAATCCCTGTGGATGAAGGCCATGACAAGGATGAATGGCAAAAATTTTTAAGCCAGCTTATTAAATTCAGAAAAAAAGAACCCATTAACGGACTTATCGTCACCGTTGGCGCTGACAAGTTACTTTCCGCCGGTGCCGAAGTCATAGAGGGAGACGGCCGAAAAATCAGGCAGCGCATCGATGAACTCATGCGAGTTCTAGGTGCCCGGTTTCCGGTTTACCTGCTGGTAACCAAGTGCGATCTTATACAGGGAATGACCCAATTTTGCGATCAGTTGACTGAAGAGAATCAAGAGCAGGCCATGGGAATGATAAATCTCCAGATGACCGGGGAAACAGATACCTTTTCCGAACGTGTCATCCAAACCATCGGAGAAAAACTGAGGGGCCTTAGACTGCTGGTGCTGCAAAAAACAAAAGAGCATACGGCAAGACAGGGTGTCGACCCCGGCTTGTTACTTTTTCCTGAAGAATTTGAACGGCTCAGGCAAGGCCTGAATGCCTTTTCTAAAGGCGCTTTCCAAAAAAATCCCTATCAGGAGTCTCCTCTTTTGCGGGGTCTGTTTTTCAGCAGCGGACGCCAGGAGGGCAGCCCCTATTCCCATTTTCTAAATGATCTTGGGCTCATCGGCACCCGGGAGGTTTTACCGGGTACCAGTCACGGACTATTTCTGCACGATCTGTTTACAAAGATATTTCCACGGGACCGTGCCCTGTTCACCCCCACGCAACGGACCCTTGAATGGGGACGCCTTACCCGTAACCTAGGCCTTACATCCTGGGTAGCAGTGGTGCTGGCGCTTTGCGGACTGCTCAGTTTTACTTTTGTGAAAAACCTTCAAACCATACGAACGGTATCACGGGAATTTTCAAAACCTGTGCTTTTATCCGGAGAGCTGTTCAACGATGTCACTACCATGGACCGGTTTCGGCAGGCGGTTTTAAAAGTCGAAAAAAAAAACAAACACTGGTGGATTCCACGAATGGGCCTGAACCAAAGCCTGCATGTTGAAAACACGATGAAGGAAAAATATTGCCGGCTTTTTACAGAAGGGTTCATGCACCCCCTTGAAGAACAGATGACCCAGTCCATGACCGGCTTCACAGATTCCACCGCCGAACCGATCATTATTCAGCATGTGGACTACCTTGTCAAACGTATAAACCTGATTAAGGCCCGACTGGAAGGTGAAGGGGCCACGCATATGGCATCCATGGGACAGCCGTCATACGATGCCATCGCCATAAGACCAGGCCATGAGTTAATTCCCGAGCTTAAAGAAAAATTTTCCGGATTGTATCTGCATTCGCTGTTCTGGCGTCAGGACCCCATCGTTCTCAATCGAGAAATGAATAATTTACAGACATGGCTAAAACATATTCTGATCAAAAAGCGATCCAACCTCAACTGGCTGGTCCAGTGGGTTGACAGCGTCCCTGATTCGGCAGGACTGGGGCTGGTCGATTTCTGGGGCGGAAGCCTTGACCAGATGGAAGAGCCCTTGATAACTGCCGCCTATACGGCAAAGGGAAAGCAACAGATCGATGCCTTCCTGGGTGAAATTGAATCGGCCCTGCCCGATCCGTTGATTTTAGCAGAACATAAACTTGAATTCAGCCAGTGGTACATTGATGCCTATCTTGAAAAATGGCGTCTTTTTGCCGAAAATTTTCCCCTGGGCAAAAAACGACTTCAAGGGTTTGAAGAATGGCAGCGGGTTGCCGCCGGCATGGCGTTTGACAATAGTCCCTATTTTGTTTTTCTTGAAAAAATGCGCCGAGAACTATTGCCGTTAACGGATACGGGAAAAGTGCCGTCCTGGATTGATCTGATTTTTGAATATGGCATCGCCATGGATCAGGCGGGAAAGGCCGGCCCGAAAGACACTGTCAAGGTGGGCGTAATCGAACGGGCAGCCATCAAGGTTAAGGCCAAGGTGGCAAGAATAGAAAAGAAAATCGACATTAAAGGCGGACGACAGTTGAGTCTGAAATCACAACTCACTGTGGCCGATGCCCTGACCCGGTACCGCAAGGCCCTTGGCGCCATTGCGCCTGCGGCCTCTTCCCGGCGGGTGGCATTTAAAATGGCCGGTTCCGTGTTCAGCGAAGATCCGTCTGTGGGAGAATCTCCCTTTTTCATGGCGCAAAGCACCATTGCCGACATGAAAGCCGCATTGCAGAGTATAAAACCGGAGGACCGTATTTTCTGGGACCTGGTTACAGGCCCCCTTGATTATTATTGGGATTTTGTATGCAAAGAGACTGCTTGTCAGTTATCCAAAATATGGGAACAGGAAGTTCTGGTCGAGATTCAGGGCGTGACAAAAAAAAGAGTCATTAACGAAATCCTGCTGGGGCAGGACGGGTTTGCCATAAAGTTTATCAAGGGCGAAGCCTCACCGTTTGTCGGCCGTACCCTGAAAAAAGGATATTTTGCGCGAAAAATAGAGGGGAACACAATTCCTTTTACGGATAAATTTTTAAATTTTTTCACAAAAGGAATCACGGCCATGACCCCTGTGCGGGTTGCCAAGGGGGAAACGGAAGTCCCTGTTAAACCGCTTAAATCAAACTATTTTATTTCGATAAAAGGCCTTCCTACCAATGCCAATGCCGATGCAGTGGTGCAGCCGCACGCAACACAGCTTGAGCTCCAGTGTGCCGAAGGCGGTCAAAAGCTGACCAACCTCAACTACCCTGTACATAAGACCTTCAACTGGTCCCCGGCCAGTTGCGGAGATGTTACGTTTCAAATCAAAGTCGAAGACCTTATGCTGGTCAAAAAATACACCGGCGAAAAGGCTTTTGTAAAGTTTTTAAAAGATTTTGCCAAAGGGGAAAAGACATTTTATCCAAAGAATTTTCCCAGACAGGAAAAAGCGCTGAAAGGACTTAACATTAAATCGATCCGGGTCAGTTATGGATTGAGCGGGCATAAGCCGCTTTTAAACGCAGTATATGCCATAGAAGATGCCGAACGTAAAAAGGCAGCGGCCGCTAAAAAACGAAAAAGAGGGCCTAAGGTGCCTCAGGTACCTCAGGAGATTGTATTGTGCTGGGATCTTTAAATACCAGAAAAAATTGGGAATGGTGTGCAAACGGCAAACATCCTGCGAGCCGGGATTATTTTAAAATCGCTACACAACATCCCCTGCTGAACGCTTTTATCGAATGGATGGAGAAGGGCTATAATCAGCTTAAAAATAAACCCGGATCCGGTCATACCCTTTGTTCATGGCGTTTCTGGTCCAAAGGTTCACCTCCCGACACCCTGGTTTGCGGTATCATCCGGGACAGCAGCGACGGTGTGGGACGTCCCTACCCGCTCCTTGTTATGGGAACCGGCCCCGTTACCAAATGGCGGTCACACCCGGAACTGCTGCCTTTTGCTCTGGAACAAACCTGGAAACAGATGGAATCTCTGGCTGCCGGCAGATTTTCGGACCTGCAATTACTTAAAGAAGCGGTTTTCCATCTTCCACCGCCCGAAATAAATCGGTATTCAGACACAAACGCACCGTATCCTGGTGAGGATATAAACCGGCTGCTTCCATCGGAAAAGGTTGTTTCACTACAAGAGCAGCTTTTTCTGGAGATTAAGGGTGCGACAATTGAAAACCCGTTGAATCTGGCCATGGCATGGAGTTTGCGACTAAAAAAGCAGGCTGTTGGTCTGCCCAGTGCTTTTTTAATGGGCGGAATACCCGAAAAATCCTACTTGGCTTTTTTTTTCCGCCCCCTTGGTGTCACGGATTTTATTCACCTCTGGTCTATGGGATCGGAAAATAACCGTTCATCATTACAGAATGCATAAAATATAGTAAAAAAGGTTTTTCTCATGGAATTAAAAGAACTGATCAAATCCGGCCCGTTGACCCAGGTACGTGAAAAACTGGTGGCAGCGATAAAAGGCTCACCTGCTGATCAGAGCAGTCGCTTTCTTTTGTTTCAGGTCATGGCATATATGGGCGAATGGGATAAAGCCCGCCGCCATCTTGAAATCATTGCAGCACAGGACCCAAGCCAACAGGCCGGGGTCCAGGTTTATCTGAACCTTATTCAGGCCGAAACAGAACGGCTTGAAGTTGTTCACAATAAACGATCCCCTGATTTTTTACCTGAATCTCCGGCGTACCTGGAAATTTATAAAGATGCCTGTCAAAAACTATCCGAGGGTCAGTTCAAGGCTGCTAAAGCAGGATTCCTGGAAATCCACAACCGACGTCCATTTGCTTCCGGAACTCTGAACGCTACAGAATTTAGCGGGTTTCAGGGTACGGACACACGGCTCTTTTGTTTTCTGGAGGCATTTGTACATGAACGCTATATCCTTCTGCCCTTTGAATTTATTCGTGAATTGACCCTTGCACCGCCTGTAAGTTTTCTGGATCTTTTGTGGGCATCAGCACAGATTACGACATGGGAGGGATTGACACTTAACTGTTTTCTACCGGTGCTTTATCCAGAAACGTTTCTCCAGGCTGATGATCGATTGAGACGAGGACAGATGACTGACTGGAAAGCGCTTGGAGAAAAAATTTATCAGGGGATGGGTCGGCATGTTTTCCAAATCGGTGAGGAAGACGTCGGAATACTTGAAATTCAACAGATCATTTTCAATCCGGCTGCAGTGGAATAAAAAAGATACCAACTCAAAAAAGTGTAACCTATTTCTGATTTTTCATGAAGGATGCCAAAGATGAAGCATACAATTGATATTGATGCAATCCTGTCTCCGATTCCCGGAGAAAACCCTGCCGGTGAAGACCTTCGTTATGCCCCGATCTACGATGAAATAAAGGAGGCCAGACGGGCCGATGATATATTGAACCGTGGGGACTGGGATCGTGAAATCAAAACATCCGACTGGGAAAAGGTGATATCCCTGTCAAAAAAAACACTGATTGGAAAAACCAAGGATCTCCAGATCGGGGCCTGGCTTACGGAAGCGTTAACAAAGACCGAAGGTTTTGAGGGTATGTCCACCGGTCTTACAATTCTCACCGGTTTTTTAAATCATTTCTGGGAGCATGTATATCCTGAAATCGATGAAGGTGACCTGGATTACAGGGTGGGACCGCTTGAGTTTTTAAATAATAACCTCTGGCTCATCATCAATGATACGCCGCTCACTGATCCCGGTGCAACACCTGGATATTCATGGATGAAATGGCAGGAATCCCGCCAGGTGGGCTCTGAGAAGGATACTAAAAATCAATATGGCGACATTGATGATGCCAAAAAAAAAGCTCGCAATGAAAAAATAGCGGAAGGCAAATTGCCGGCCGAAGAATTTGACGAGGCTGTCGCCGCATCGTCCAAGGCATTCTATATAGAACTGGAAAATATCGTGAATTCATGCCTTGCAGGATTTCAGGCCCTCGATGAAAAAGTTGATGAAAAGTTCGGAAACGAAGCGCCCCGGTTGTCTGAATTGAAAAAGGCCATTGAAGCGTGTGCCATGTTTGTTTCCCGGACATTAAAAAAGAAAAGAGAACTTGATCCTGATCCGGTATCAATACCTGAAAATATATCTGAATCAGAGACAGCGCCTGAAGATGTACAAGGTATTGCCCCGGCAGAAGATAACCCGGGTTCAATTTCGGCGGTTTCAGCACCCATGGCCGACGCTTTTGCCCCCCCCATTCAGTTATCCGCGAATATTGCCATTGATTCAGATACCGTTGAGCAGGCCATCTGGAAAGACGCCCGGCAGACCCTGCAGACATCCGGTTTAAATCAGGCGTTGACAAAACTTCTCAACGCCTCGTGCAGTGCCGCTTCCATAAGGCAGCAGAACCGTTACCGGCTGCTGATCGCCAGGCTTTCTTTGGAAGCCCGGCGACCTGACCTGGCGCGACCGGTGATAGAAGGCCTGCATGCCCTGATAGAGCAACTGAACCTTGAGCAGTGGGAATCCCCTCTCTGGATAGCGGAAGTCCTGGATACTTACTACCAGTGCCTGACCGCGGACGGCGCTTCCGAGGATGATATTAGAAAGGCCAATTTAGAGCTCTTGCCTAAAATTTGTACAAAAGACGTTACAAAAGCGATTGGATATAAATAGCGTTTTGCAGCATTATTACAATATTACAAACAAAAAGGAGGATGAACCATGGCTAAGGAGAGTTTACAGCATACCCTCGACAGGGTAAGGGCCCCCAGAGTTCAGATAACCTATGACGTGGAAGTGGGTGATTCGATTGAGATGAAAGAGATCCCCTTTGTCGTAGGTGTTCTGGGAGACTTGTCCGGGAACCCGGACGAATCCCTGCCGAAACTCAAGGATAGAAAATTCGTGGAAATCGACAGGGATAATTTTGATACCGTTCTTGCCGGTATGAAACCGAGGCTGGCCTTCAGGGCCGATAACAAACTGGCTGATGACGACTCAAAAATGGCTGTTGAACTTCGGTTCAAATCCATGGAAGATTTTCATCCAGAGCGTGTTGCCGAACAGATCACACCGGTACGCAAACTGGTAGAAGCCCGGAAAAAACTTTCCGATCTGCTCAACAAACTGGATGGAAATGACAAGCTGGATGAATTGCTTCAGGATGTTATCTCAAGCACCGATGCCCTGGAAAAACTAGGAGTGGAATCGGGTGCTAAAAAATCGGATCCGGATAAAAACGAATAGATAAAAGGAGGTAAAACGTATGGCTGAAAATCAGCAGGATGCACAGCAGGCCCAGGCAAAAGAAGTTGCAGAAGAAAAAAACCTTCTGGATCAGATCCTGGATGAAGGCAAACTGGTACGCGATGAAAGCCAGAGAGCCGGTGCCAGGGATCTCATCAGCGAGTTTGTCGGACAGATCATGGAAGGTACCATGACGGTTTCCAAGGATACCGAAGCCATGATCAACACACGGATCGCCCAGATCGACCACCTGATCTCAGGCCAGTTAAACGAAGTGATGCATAATCCTGAATTTCAAAAGCTGGAAGGGTCATGGCGAGGCCTGAACTACCTTGTCAGTCAGAGCGAAACCGGAGAAAGCATGAAAATAAGGGTCATGAACACATCCAAAAAAGACCTTCTCAAAGATATGGAAAAGGCCAGTGAATTTGACCAGTCCGCTCTTTTTAAAAAAATATACGAAGAAGAGTTCGGCATGTTTGGCGGTGCCTCCTACGGAGCGATCATCGGGGATTACGAATTCAGCAATCATCCCCAGGATATGGCCCTTCTTGAAAAAATATCCCAGGTAGCGGCTGCTGCTCACGCGCCGTTTATATCGGCCGCTTCAGCGGGACTGTTCAACTGGGACAGTTATGAAGAACTCGGCGGCCCCCGTGACCTTACCAAAATTTTTCAGGGGGCGGATTATGCCAAATGGCGTTCATTTCGCGAGACTGAGGATTCACGCTATGTTGCCCTGGCCCTGCCGCACATTCTCATGAGACTTCCCTACGGACAGGACAATGTGCCGGTGGAAGCCTTTAACTACGAGGAGGATATCGACGGAACGAGCAGCAATAAATATCTCTGGGGCAATGCCGCCTACGCCCTTGGCACACGTCTGACCGATGCCTTTGCCAAATATAGCTGGTGCGCGGCGATCCGGGGAGTGGAAGGCGGCGGACTCGTGGAGGGCCTGCCGGTGCATACATTCAAAACGGATGAAGGTGATGTGGCCCTTAAATGCCCCACGGAAATTGCCATTACCGACCGGCGCGAAAAAGAGTTCGCAGATCTGGGCTTTGTCCCACTGGTCCACTGCAAAGGCACCGATTATGCGGCATTTTTCAGTACCCAGACGGCCAACAAGGCAAAGGCCTATGACTCTGATTCCGCCAATGCCAGTGCCAGACTCTCTTCACAACTTCAGTACCTTCTTGCCGTCTCTCGGTTTGCCCATTATCTCAAGTCCATTATGCGGGACAAGATCGGCAGTTTCATGACCCGTCAAAATGCACAGGATTTTTTAAACAAATGGATCAGCAACTATGTGCTGCTGGATGACAATGCCGGCCAGGAAATGAAGGCCAAATACCCCTTGCGGGAAGCCCGGATCGATGTCAGCGAAATCCCCGGCAAACCCGGGGCCTATCGGGCGGTGTCGTTTCTGAAACCGCATTTCCAGCTTGACGAACTTTCTGTCTCACTGCGACTGGTAGCGGATCTGCCGCCTCCGGCCAAAGGGTAATAATGATGACAACGATATATCGAATTGAGAATATCGGCAAATGGTGATAGCATGTAACAATTGGCAAAAACAAATAACGAATAGACAATCAACAGGAGGAAATAATTATGGCTTTTGACGCATTCTTACTGGTTGACGGAATACCGGGAGAGAGCACCGATGACGCTCATGCGGATCAGATAGAGGTCCTTTCTTATAACACGGGAGTCGTCCAGAGCGCATCGGGATCGGCCAGCAGCGGCGGCGGCGCATCATCAGAGCGGGCTGATTTTCAAGATTTTTCCATTGTCAAGGCACTGGATAAGGCAAGTCCGAAGCTTTCAGTGGCATGTGCGGACGGTACCCACATCCCCGAGGTTGTCCTGGCCCTTTGCCGGGCCGGTGGAGAGAAGTTGCAGTACATGGAATACAAACTGACCGACTGTATCGTCACTTCGGTCCAGCCGGGCGGGTCCAGCCAGGGCGGAGAATCACTGCCCCTTGAAGAGGTCTCATTCAACTACGGTAAAATCGAATGGACGTACACCCAGCAAAAAAGGGCCGACGGCGGCGGCGGCGGAAATGTCGCAGCCGGCTGGGATCTTGAGACAAATGCAAAGGTATAGTGCCGTCTTGGTACTAGGATCTGGAAATCATTAACGCATTGGAATTGGCGCACAGATTTAGGGCAGGTTTGATCGATCCGATTGAGTAAAACCGCAAGCGTAGTTGTTCCACGTTGAGGATTTTGCGATTGAGGATCGACCAAAAATACGCTGAAGCCAGGATGCAAAAACGAGGCGTTATTTATTTTCAGACCCTAAGCACTCCTCACAGGGCTTTCCCATACTGGGAAGGCTCTGTGTCGCGGCAGAGAAGGACGCATCTTGTCAAAGATTCAGACAATCGTCCCGGATCTGTACGCATAGGTTTTCTAATCCGCCGATTTCGCAGATTACACAAACTACCATCAATGGAAAGATAACCCAAAATATGTAGGGTTTAATTCCCCGCAGCCTGCAGCGGGCCGGTTCATTCATAAAAATCTTGTAAAACGGACCCCATGGATAAAATAAACATCAAGGCTTCTGTTCTGGACAGGCTGGTGGACCATGAGCCGGCCGTTTCTCACGAATCGGTTCAACACCGCATTCTCAATATCAGGCAGATCAAGGCACTGGTGATCAGGGACCTGGAGAACCTGCTCAACACCAGAAAACAGATCAGCCATGTTCCCACCTCATACCGGCAGGTCCATAATTCTGTTTTTATGTATGGTCTTGACGATTTTACCGCTGAAAATCCTAAAAATCCTTTTGTAAGACGAAAATTACGCCAGGATGTCGAACGAACCATTGCAAAATTCGAACCCAGATTAAAAAATGTCACCGTGCGCCTTGAAGATGATATTGAGAAAGGTCGCAACCTCAGATTCCGAATCAATGGTGTACTGATTGTGGAACCTGACATCGAACCGGTGACGCTTGACACCTATTTTGATACAAACCGGGGCGAATACGTCATCCATGGATAGGTAAAAAATGGAAGACCGAATACAAATTTTATTCTACAGATAATTCGGAGGGCGCTCAGACAAACAAGTGCTTTAAAATTACGGCACAATCGTGATGTTTTACATAACCATGTGTAATACAGGAGGGTTTCATGGTCCGTACTACTAATTCTACCTTCAAATTAATTGCATTTCTCATGGTTGCCAGAAACAGTTAGTCTACGGATTTGAGAACCATTTTGTTTCATAATGAGAATTGCTGGCTGAACAAATTGGTCATTGCAATTATAGAAATATCGTGATAAGGAAATTGCACAATCGGCGTGGATCGAACAAACTGTTTGAACATAGACTCGGGCCCCATATCCCTTTGCTTTTGCGCCTTGTCGGATTGGATGCCTTAACGCCTGAATTGTGAACTTCTTTTCGGGGTCCACGCATACCTGTGCGAACCTAACATTTTTTTAAGAATTATTTCAAAATTATTCAGCGATTCTTTTTTCTAATCGGTCACCGGATGTCAGGCATCTTTTATTAACTCATCACCAGATTTTAGGAGGAATACACATGAAAACAGGTAGAAAAATTCTTGTATTACTGATTGTTTCTGTTTTTTGTATGTCAATAGTTCCCATGGCTATGGCTGATGATGGAGATAAGATTAACATCAATACCGCCACGGTGGAACAACTGGTCAAGCTAAAACGAATAGGGCCTAAATATGCTGAGAAGATAATACGCTACAGGGAAGCCAATGGCCCCTTTGCAACGGTGGAGGATATCACTAAGGTAAAAGGAATCGGCCCAAAGACACTGGAAGAAAATATCGACATTATAACAGTTGAATAAACCGCTTGATTCGACCTCTGGTGACGGGTTATGTAGAAGTAAAAAAACGCTGGAACATTTTAATGTCCCAGCGTTTTCGTTTTTTACGCCTTTGGGTGCTTAAAGTTCGTCGCACATGAGTTGATACTTGACCGAACAGTTGACACATGATGGGAAACAGGTAAAAAATATCTTCAGCCGGATGCCCATCTGCTCCCAAATAAATCGCCACCAACATGAAATTCTCTGAACCCTGAATAATTTCCAATCAAATTATGATCCTTTGCTTCGAGTGGCAATTCATTCTCATCTAATAACATGGATAAAAATTTTATGTACTTCGAATACTGAGTATCCGTCATTTTCAGTTTCTGATAATCTTTTTTAAAAGTTTTCGTCCGGAACAATTGCATAAAGGCTATTTCTCGAAACCATCAATTGATACGTAATCGCCTTCCAGGTGTTTGGCTTCCGACATGGCTGCCAACGTTTCATCGTTTGGAATTTTGATTTCAAATGGAAGCCCTTTGTGACAAATGATCATATTGTTGAATACATTGATAGCCTGCGAATAGCTCAAGCCCAAGTACTTTAAAATTTCTTTGGCTTGTTTGTAATTTTTTTGATCCACCCTTATGGTTGTTTGAGTTTTCATATGCGTTAGCACTCACTAAATGTTTTGCTTAGGTTATTTTTTTATAGAAATATCCCGATTGGGATATATTGTCAAGCTGAACATCTGAATTTTGATAGTATCCGAGGGTAAAAAAACTGTGAGTCCAAACGCTTTGTTCTTTTTATTCAGCGATAGCTGACAGAAAATTGCTTTAATCCGTGCCTGCCCTGTAGGTCCGGAAGATCGTACCGGGGTTCATCAGCCAGCCTTGTTAAATTTCGAAGGACAGCGCAGCGCATTTAACCGGGGTGTCCATAAAATCAAATTTCTGTAAATCGTATCACTTAAAATGTCCTCCACTCGGTATGCCGAGTTTTACGAACCCAGGTCAGACGATCATCCATATCCTTGCGATTTTCCCATATGCCGATAAAAGGCTCATCAAGCAAATCTGGGTAAACGCAATCCATCAGCAACAATATTGCCATTATAACAACATATTTACTTGTATTTTTCAGTAAACATTGTCATTATAATGGCATGAAATGTGAAATTGAAATATTTTTGGATAGCGCATGGCATTCAGCAGCAACTTTTCAGCTCAAAGACACCGATGAACGCCAAAAAGGGTATAAAGGTAGCGGTTTTTTCGAATACGACTTATCTTATGCCTATAAACACTTAAACGCCACTGCCATAGATGCCGTATCCGGTCTTTATCCGGTCAACTTTGAAATTCATACCACCACTGCCTGGCCTTCCTTCTTATTGGATATCCTCCCGTCCGGCGCTAACCGAAAATATTTCTTAAACGAGCTGGGTATTCCGAATAACCCGAATGCAGACTGGCCCCTTCTTTTAAAAGGCGGCGGCAATCCCCCGGGGAATATCCGGATCGCCCAGGCCGCCCCTGTTCCTGCGCATGAAAAAATACATAAAGGCTTTGACTTTGAAGACGTCGTCAGCAGAGCGGAATATTTCATTGAGTATGCAAAACAAAACAACGCCCCGGTAGAAGGCTCAAGCGGTGCTCAGGGAGAGGCACCCAAGTTTCTTTTAACCCAGGACAAACACGGAAAATTCCATGCAGACGGCGCCCTGCCGGATCATCTGGCACACAAGCACTGGCTTGTCAAATTTCCAAGAGGTAAAAATCAATCTGACCGGGATATCCTTCGCAATGAAAACGCCTATTACAAGGTCGCCCGATCCGCTGGATTGCATGTGAGCCCAGAAATAACATTTGCGTCCAATGCCTTATTCATACCAAGATTCGACAGAAAAGTTACCCGGCAAAGGGTTGTCCGTTATGGACTCGAAAGCCTCTCATCTCTGGCCGGCATATCTGACTTTGGTGTAACGGTTGCAATGGAAAAACTCTGCGCTGTTCTTAGCCGATATTCATCGGCCCACACGCTCGATATAAAGGAATTTATCTTCCGCGACATTCTCAATGTTGCCTTGGGAAATACGGACAATCACGGTCGCAATTCCGCTGTCCTCAAGTATTTGAACGGCACCATTCGCCTCTCACCGCTGTATGACTTTGCCCCAATGTTCCTCGACGATCAGGGGATTCCAAGGGTGTGCAGATGGACCGGAGCAGAATCATGGGGCATACCCGAATGGGGAAAAATCGCTGAATTGTTAAAGGACGTCATCACAGATACGGCCCAACTGCGATCGGAATTATCCGATTTTGCAGAGATCATCAATAAATTGCCTGAAATAATGGTAAATTGTGGCGTGGATCACTGGCTTATCGATAAACTTGAAGATCGAATAGATAATGTAAAACGCTCCCTTAAAGCGGCAAGGCCATTGGTATGAAAAAAACAAAAGACAAGATATACCTTAATAAACTGCGCCACACTTTTTACAAGAAACTGGAAAACGGCAATCTTGGCCCACTTCCCGATACCATCCGAAAAATGCGAAAAATAACAGGCCTGGCACAACCCGAGTATGCCCGACTGGTCGGGGTTTCGCCGAGGGTGTTAATCGATCTCGAACGTGGCGTGGGCAATCCTACGCTAAAAACTCTTGAAAAAATAATCTCCCCTTTCGGGTTACGTATCGGTTTAACAAAAAAAAGCCAATCGATCACCCCGGTGAAAAAGACAGTTTCACTGGGCAAACAGATCTTCGCAGATACACGCGGATAAAGATCAATTCGTTTTAGATCAGCGAAGCTGAAAAAAATAATGCCCTATCTGTGTTCATCCGTGCCTGCCCTGTAGGTCCGGAAGATCGTACTGGGGTTCATCAGCCAGCCTTGTTAAATTTCGAAGGACAGCGTAGCACATTTAGCCGGGGTGTCCAAAAAAGTAAAATTTTCGAAAAAAGTGTACCGGATTTCTTTCTTTTCTATGGTCTCCCGATTGTTTCGGCTTGTCGTTGCTGGGCTAAATAATGCTGATCCAGCGCTTGACGGAGATAAGATTTTATCATCGCTTGACGACTGATATTCATTTTTTTTGCGATATCATCCAACTCCTTCAGCATATCAATGGTAAAATCAACATTAACTCTCTGAATAGGAGGCCTCATCTCACCCTTGTTTGTAAAAAATCTTGAAATATTGTCTCCCTTCATGGCCAGTTCAGCAATTTCATCTGCGGTTAAAGGTTTTTTTTTAGCTGTTTTTTTCATATAATTCTTCCTCTTGTTTAGTGGCCTTCCAAAGCGTGACAAGATGATAATATTCACCATCCTTGTCTTCCCTGACTTCATATATAACAGAATAAAGGCTACCGTGTACCCAGCCTATTACACGAAATTGTTCAGGGTCATCTGATCGACAGTCAACGTAATGATAATGATTCCAAATTTTCTGAACTTCATCAAAACCAATTCTCCGTCTTGGGTCTTTTCTTAATTTCTCACTTTTTTTCCTATCAAACTTGAATCTCATATCGACTAAAAATATATAACTGTTATACCTATCTGTCAAGAAACTTTCACAGCAAAAAACTTAAACGAACAGCGGGCAACTTAATATTCGCTCTCAAAATTAACAATTTTCTGCACACCTGCATTACTTTATTTTATTTTATTTTAAGTTTGGCCACTCCAGTGAAGCAAAAAACAAAACGGTTTAACTGGGCAGGCAGGTCTTCGCAGACACAGGCGGATACGAATCAAGTAGCTTTAATCAGCGATAGCTTACAAAGAATGCCCTTATCCGTGGAAATCCGCGTCAATCCGCCCGCCTTGTTAAATTCCGTAGGACAGCGTAGCGTATTTAACCGGGGTGTCCCCTGCCCTTGTCTATGTCAGTCTGTGTTTCATGATATTGAAAATTAAGACCACCGAGGGCCTGTCTGTGACATAACAGTTTCGGTGAAACGGAGTCAGGATATCCTGGGGAGGAAACCTGACAAGGGATAGCCGAAAGCAGGTAGCATTGAATAATGCGACCGGGGGAAGTGGGGAAATCCTGCTTCTCCTTTCTTTATTATTCAAGCTTTCCTGCTTATGCCTAAAAAACCCACTACGGATGAGCGCAGCGAATCCGCTATGATAAGTGGTCGGTATACTTTTGTAAAAAACGGTTAAACGCTTATATGCCTTTGAGAATAAAAAAAGTTTGGGAGCTTGTTCCGGTCAGAATAATGGACTCACCAGCTTAAAACACAAAATTCCAATCAACATAAACTCTTGAGGGAAGAACTCCGGTATCGGCTGGAACGCAGTGTCCAGTATCGGCTAAGCCAAGCAAAGATCCCTTGGAGCTGGACCTTGCAGACTTTTCATTTGATCGCCAGCCGGCCTTGGATAAGACCCGGATACACGCGAATAAAGATCAATTCGTTTTAGATCAGCGATAGCTGACAAAGAATTGTCTTATCCGTGCAAGTCCGCGTTCATCCGTGTCCCCTGTCCTTCATTCAGCATTCAAAATTTAGCTGGTTGTGATAACTATATGCCAGCAACGATTCAATTCTAATCTTGACTTTATAGATAAATGTAATTACAATAATTACTAAATAATTTTAATAGCATTTAAGGAGCACTATTCATGGAAAAACAAATACGTACAAGAGATATTAAGCTGGTTCCTATTGGAAATTCCAAAGGAGTTCGCATACCCAAGTCACTCCTTCAAAAATATGGCCTTAACAATTTCCTTTTGCTTGAAGAAACAGAAAGAGGCCTGCTTCTTCTGAAAAAAGAAAACAGTAAACTTTCCTGGGAAGATACATATAAAGCCATGGCGAATGAAAAGGAAGGCTGGGACAATTTTGACATAACGCTTCTGGACGGACTGGAGGATGAAGATTTTGGATATTAAAAGATATGAAATATATTATGCCGATCTCAACCCCACGATAGGAAGCGAAATTAAAAAAGTACGTCCTGTTGTCATAATTAGCCAAAATGAAATGAATAAATATTTAGAAACCATTGTCGTATGCCCCTTATCCTCACAGTTGCACCCACAATGGAGAACCAGACTCCAGATTAAATGCGCGAATAAAACGGCTGAGATAGCCGTCGACCAAATACGCACTATTAGTAAACAAAGATTGAAAGAAAAAATCGATAAATTAGTAAAGATCAAAGCCGCTCAATTACGCAAACTCATAACTGATATGTACGGCGAATAGCCTTTACGTAAAATCCAAGTTAAGCGATTAGCGGTTGGTTACGGTTTATAGAGCGCTTACGTCTGTGTATTTCTGTGTGGGTCCGCGGCTAATTAATATTGCTTTTATCCGTGTAAACCCGCGTAAATCCGTGTCCAAAAAATAAAAGAAAACAGGAAATTACCATTTATCAAAGGTATAGCTTGCATATTGGGTTTTTAAGAAAAACTAATCACTCCTATTTCAAAAACTTTCGCTAACTTTTGTCTGGTTGCCTTGCGATAAACAGCGCCTTCCCGTTCCCATTTTGCCACGGTTGCCTGTTTTACTCCGATTCGATTGGCAAGTTCTTTCTGGGTCCATCCTCTTTCAAGGCGCTCCCGTTTCACAGGGTTCATAAAAATATAGTCTTCCGCTTCTTTCTGATCATATAGCGGTTCAGACCTGGCCTCACGAATATCACGCAGATCGGATTCATCTTCTATCCGATCAAGGATGCTCTGGAATGACTTGACGGGTAGTACCACAAATTTTACTTTTCCATCTTCCTTAATTGTCTGGTATTCCATAGTTACCTCTTGTAAATGTCGCCCCGTGGGCGGATTTTTACGACTTCTATTATTAGCCGGTCATCCTGGCGTCTATAGATGACACGATATTGCCCTACTCTGAGACGAAATCCCTCTCGTCCCTTTAATACATCGATATTAAGAGAGACATTGTCAGGATTTGCTGCAAGCTCGTGCAAATTATTCACGATGACCGATTTTATTTTCAGCGGCAGGCGTGCCAGATAGTTTCTGGCCTGCCGCCTGTATTTCAACTCATACATGATTTAATTATAGCTTTAAAGGATATATTGTCAAGATTAAAATGCAGTGTCCGTGTCTTTCTGCACCTGCCCCGCCTGCCCTTCCTGCCCAGTTGAACCGGGCACACTCTCTTTCCTTTGATCTATAAAAAACTTGACATATAATTACAGTACAACTATATTACGGTAAAAGAGTAAGGAGGTAAAATCATGAAAATAAGTAGTAAACGACAAGTTTCAATCCCAAAACATATTATGGACTCTCTAAAATTAAGTCCTGGAGATGAAATCGACTTTAAAATTAGAGACGATACCGCTTTTATTATTCCCATTAAAACGATTAAAATACCTATAGATCAAGCGTGGTACTGGACATCCGAATGGCAGAAAAAAGAGAAGGAAGTTGACCAGGATATCTCTACTGAAGATTATAAAGATTTTGATAACTTAGTGGACCTGTTAAAGGATCTTCAAAAATGAAAATTAGAAGAACCAACTCTTTTCTAAAAGATTATAAAAAACTGCCTGAAGAAATAAAATCAAAAGTTAATAAAAACCTGTCGCTACTGTTTGAAAATCCCAGATACCCATCTCTTAGACTCAAAAAATTAAAGGGTACAGATAAATTTGAAATACGAATAAGCAAGGGGTATCGATTGACGCTTAGATACCACGATCAGATTCTTGAACTTCGGCGGGTAGGTACACATGATTTACTTAAAAAGGAAGGATGACCCCGATATTTACACTCTAAATCGGGCTTTTTGACTTCGCCCATGTTGCTTCAATTTATCAATAGCCCTCATTATCGCGGTCAAATTTTTCTATTACCTCCTTTTTCTATTATTTATGCATCCTCAAAATTAACAATTTCTGCACACCTGCGTTACTTTATTTGCACATTTTATTTTAAATTTAGCCACCCCGGTGAAACAAAAATAAAACGGTTTCACTGGGCAGGCAGACTCACCCCGGTTAAATACGCTTCGTCCTTTTCTGCTAAAATTTAACAGGGCAGGCACAGAAAGACACAGACAAAAAATAACATAGGACGCAGATCTTCACAGATGCACGCGGATAATAATCAACTCGTTTTAAATCAGCGAAGCTGATAAATAACTGCCCTATCAATTCAAAACTCAAAATTAATAATTCAAAATTATCTATTGTCCGTGTCCAAAAAAAATCAGCGGTCGTCCCCTTGTGCGTCTTTTAAGGTTATAAGGTTGCTGATTGTGCAACAGCACTTGTATGATCTACTTCGGCAATTATTTTTTGTCCGATATTTTGCTCGACGACAG
>Ga0307991_1000179_pt1 | contig 48298 bp, 53 predicted proteins | sample EllFjometagen131_FD_203146 | JGI IMG/M metagenome (GOLD analysis project Ga0307991, IMG submission 203146) | Marine microbial communities from Ellis Fjord, Antarctic Ocean - #131 | ecosystem: Environmental > Aquatic > Marine > Unclassified | place: Southern Ocean | collected 2014-10-08 | reverse complement strand
TTGCGAGGATATTTTATATATTGCGGTCGGATTACATCTGTATTATTATAGTTTTTTATATATTTATTTGATTTTGGATGATACTTAAATAATTTTAATCCTCGTAATAATAAAGGAATATATGGAGCCGGTGATATGACTATTGATCTCAAACCATTATTTTGCAAACCAACAACTTGTTCATAAACCCATAATGAATTACCAGGATTTTTTTCATCAGGATAATATTCGCAAATAGCAATTAAATCATATTGTTTTGTTTTAATCATAAATTAACCTTCTTAATCCTTCAGATAGATCAATTTTAATATTCAAAGATAATATATCTTTTATTTTTGTGGAACTACCAAGCATATTCCATATTTCATTTTTACGGTAAGGAATTGCGCCAAAATTAATCTTTGCTTTAGATGGAATTAATTTTTTGATTTCTAATGCTAATTCTCGCAGGCTTATGCTTTTGCCGCTACAGACATTAAATATTTGATTATTGGCATTTGTATTTGTCGTCATATTAATTAAAACATCAATAACATCATCAATAAAAACAAAATCTCTTTTTTGTTCCCCTTTAGTCATATCAAAATCCTTATTCTCTTTTAAAGCATTTATTAATTGAGGAATAAAAAAATATTCCAGCATGTTTGGTCCATAGATATTGAAAAGCCTTAATATAGTATAGGGTTTGTTATAGATATTTGAATAAGTTTGTATTGATAATTCAGCAGCAGCTTTTGACAGCGAATATGGTGATGTTGGTTGCATAGCCAAATCCTCTTTAAAAGGAATTTTTGTTTGATTACCATAAACTTCACTTGTGCTTGTAAAAATAAATGATGAATAATCTATCTCTTTTAATGCTCGAAGAAGATTGTTTGTCCCTTTCAGGTTTATATCTAATATTTTATCAATGGTATTATAATCTCTCGTTCTATTTAGTAATGCTGCTAGATGATATATTTTTTGAGGTTTTATTTGGTTTGTTAGTTTATATAATAAATCATCATTAAGAAGACTAACATTGTAATAAACTACATCTTTAATTTGCTCTGACTGAGAAGCAATATCAAATACAAATACTTTAGCATTAAGCTCGTGAAGTTTTTTAACTAATAAATTTCCAACATAACCACAGCCACCGGTTACTAAAATTCGTTTGTCTTTCAGCGAGTCCATACAACACCTTTTTTCTGAGCATCATTAATATATGAGATCAAGTCATCCATAGTATTTATAGATTTTGTTTGATAGAATGCTTTATACCATTCAATCGTTTTCTTAAGCGTCTTTGAAAAATTCCAAACAGACTTCCATTTCAGTAATTTATTAGCCTTAGAACAATCAAGCATCAACAGATTTGCTTCGTGAACTGAATTATTGTTTTTAATCTCTGTATAAGATATATCATTCCAGTATTTTTTCGAGTTATTAACAATTTCTGAAACTGGTACATTATTTTCTAATTCTGGTCCGAAATTCCATCCGTCAGCAAATTCTTTTTTACCTTCCATCAGTTTTTCCCCTAACAATAGGTAGCCACTTAGAGGCTCAAGAACATGTTGCCAGGGTCGTGTTGCTTTGGGATTTCTAATTATTGCTTTTTCGCCTTTAGATGTCGCCCGTATAATATCAGGTATAAGTCTATCCTGCCCCCAGTCACCACCGCCAATCACATTCCCTGCCCTAGCACTGGCAAGTAAAGTGTTATGTTTTTTACCATAATCATCCAGGTTAAAAAAGGAATTTCTATATGAGGATGTCAAAATTTCAGAACAGCCCTTTGAGGCGCTATATGGATCAAATCCACCCATTGGGTCACTTTCTCTATATCCCCATATCCATTCTTTATTCTCATAACATTTATCACTTGTAACATTTATTATTGATTTTACAGAATCTGCTTTTCTACAGGATTCAAATACATTTACAGTGCCCATAATGTTTGTTTCAAATGTATATACAGGATCAGAATAGGAATCCCTCACAATCGGCTGTGCAGCCAAATGAAAAACTATATCCGGTTTGTATTTATTAAAAGTATCACTTAATTTTTTTCTGTCTCTTATATCGCCAATTATCGATGTGAATTTTAATTTTAATAGTTCAAAATGATTTGGTTTAGTCGGTGGGTCAAGAGCATATCCAATAACATTTGCCCCTAATTCTTTTAACCATAGTGATAGCCAGGAACCTTTGAATCCTGTATGTCCTGTAACTAAAACTACTTTATCTTTATAAATATTATTAAATAGTGTTTCCATAATTACCAAACTTTCCAAAAAGCTTTATTTTCATTCCATAATTTATTTAAATAAACAACATCTCTTTCATGATCCATACATGCCCATTTTCCTGAATGTTTATAAAGCATTATTTCGGATTTTCTGGCTAATTTTTCCAGAGGACCTTTTTCGAAATCACATTTCTCATCAGTCGTTAAATAATCCAGTAATTCTCTGTTGAACACCATAAACCCACCATTAATTGATCCTTTTGATGATTCTGGCTTTTCCTTAAATGATATTACTTGATTGTCTTTTTCTAAAACTTCTCCAAAACGTGCTGGTGGATGTACACCAGTGATTGTTATAATTTTGTTATGTGATTTATGAAATTTGACTAGTTCACTAATATTTATATCCGCAACTCCATCACCGTAAGTAACCATATTAACCTTATCCAAGTACTTCTCAACTCTTTTTATTCTTGCTCCTTTAAGAGTATCTATTCCCGTATCAACCAAAGTTACATTCCAATCTGATTCTTCATGATTATTAAGCAGAGAAATCCTTTTTGTACCAAGATTTATGCAGTAATCATTATTGTAGATATTGTAATTATAAAAATACTCTTTAATAACCTCTGCCTTATAGCCGAGGCTTACTATGAAATCTTTATATCCATAATGAGAATATATTTTCATTATGTGCCAAATAATTGGCTTGCTACCAATTTTCACCATAGGTTTTGGAACTGCTTCAGTAATATTACCAAGTCTGGTTCCATATCCACCTGCTAAAATAATTACTTTCATTTTAAAAAACTCCAAATTATTTTTCCCAATCCTTCCTCAAAACCACGAACAACTTTAAATCCAAGCATTTTCTTTGCCTTTTCAATTCCTGCAAAAGAATGCATTACATCGCCAACTCCTGCATTTTCAAAAATGGGTTTAATGTTTTTTCCAAGAATTTTGTTTATATTTTCTACTAATTTAATTAGCATATATCTTCTTTATCTTTCAACTAACTGTTTGATATTCTATATTGTTTATTTCTTTGGGCCAAAACAAAAATAAAGCAAACCAAAGTGATATGTCGTGTAAGATAAAATAAATAAAACGATTCGGAATTCGTAATAAATCTTTTCTCATATTTATTACCGATCTAATTAAAATGATTCCAAGATAAAAAGATACCAAAGATAATTTATTAAAAAATAGAAATGCAATTATGGTAAATATTAATAATAGGCTCGTATAATTCTCTCTAAAATAGTTTTTTAGTTGATTAATATTTTTTATATGATCTCTTAATAAAACAATCCTATAGAATCCTGTTGCATTAAACAACATTTTCCACATTCTGCTTGAATCATTATAAGAGATTGTATGATGTTTTGCTAATAATTCTTTTTTTCTTAGTAGTTTTATCCCTATTTTTGATAATCTTAAACCCAGATCTAAATCTTCATTAGCTTTATACTTTGTTTTCATACCATTAACAGAATTCCACAATTTTTCTTTAATTAGAAACAGACCGCCTGTAGTTGTTTGATACTTATCTTTTGAAAGTGTGTAATAATTTTCTTTATATAAAAACATCCCATTAATATCATAATAATTATTTTCAAACTGTCCAGAAACAAAATCGTATTTTAACCCAATATTTTCACTATAAACTAAAGGTAAAAATTCAGGAATAATTTCCATATCACCATCAATAAAAAATAAAGTATCTCCTTTCGATTCTTTAGCACCTATATTCCTTGCAATAGCAGCATTACAAATTCCGGTAATCTTAAAAATTTTTATTTCTTTGAAACCTCTCGCAATTTCAATGCTATTATCTGTTGAATTGGAATCAACATAAATTACTTCATATTTTGTTAGTTTATTATACTCAATAGTTTTCCTTATGCTTTTAAAACAGCGATTTATATTTTTTGCTTCGTTTTTGCCTATAACTATAAATGAAATCATATTCTATTTTTAAACATCCAACGGCTGGATTTCTCTTTCACCATATTTAGACCAAATTATAAAATAAGAAATAATAATAGAAAATGTCCTTGTCAAAATTGCATAATTATACCCCCACATTATTAGTAAAACAAATAATAAAAAAAGTTTGAACCTTTTTACATTCCTTGAATAAATTATTTTTTTCTCGCTTTTCATAAATGAAAACATAGTAAAAAACAATACAAGAACAAAACAGATTCCGCCCTGCATCCAAGCACTAAAGAGTAATGTTTGAGAACTAGACCATAAGTAAGCAGTAGATTCTCCTACTTGGGAAACACCTAAAATATTTTGACCTTTAAATATTCCATATCCAAGTCCAAAAATTATTTTAAAAACATCTTTAGAGAATACATAAAACATTTCTTGTATCATTGCCACTCTAGTTATTTGCCCCATCTGAGGATTATATGCAAAGAAGTATTTTTCAATAAAATCTTTACTTAAATAAACTCGTGGATCAAGAACTGTCTTTGCATAAAAATAGTAAAAAAAATATGAAATCAAAACACCAATCAGCATTATAATAACAGATTTATATATTCTTGTCCTTGTTCCAACTAAAATAAAAATATATAATGGTATTAAAATAAAAGTTATTTTTGTTTCATTAAAAGTACAAGGAATCAATAGTAAAAATATAATTATTAATTTTTTTATGTTAAAGCTATCCTCGTTTGGTCCTGAAGCATATTTTACTATAAGATAAAAAGAAATAAGAAAAAGAAGCATTGCAATAAGACCAGTTCCACCCCCAGTTCCAAAAGTACCACCGACTTTATCTCCTGCACCATATAAACTAAATTCTATCAATGTGGTAGGTAATTGAGTTATGGCAAATACAATTAAAAAAATAGAAAAACTTTTGATAAACTTATTTTTATATTTAGAGTGAAATATATACTCAATAAATATTAATGCTGAAAAAAATATTAAAGGCTCCCTTAATCCATTCAGATGCGTTGTTAATGCAACCTGTCCCAAATTAAAGATGTAAGTGAAAGTTGAAAACAAAATAAATAATAATAAAAATTTTGTAGGTGCAGATAGATTTCTTTTATAAAAGCAGGATACAGCTAATAGAATTATTATTATATCACATAAAAATCTGATAACACGAAAGTATATATTATATTCTGGCAAAACCATACTTGAAAATATGCCTTCAAATGAATAAAATATTAAAACCAGAAAAAACAATGATAGTTTGAATTTCATTTTAAACTTTATTTCTAGTTAAAATTAAACTTGAATAAATTTCTTTAATTCTGCTTCTATAATATAATAATATTGGTAAAAATAATCCGCTTACAATAATGACTTTGAAAATTATATTAACATCAAACATTTTATTAAAAAATGCAATAAAAAACATAAAAAAAATCAAACATATCGTTAAAATTTTCGGATAATTTATTGGATAAAGCTTATAAGTAAAATACCAACTTAGTCCGAGAGTAACTAATCCCCCCAAACATAGACTGTAGCCAGCTCCCATAATACCATATATTGGAACAAAAACATAAAGGGCCAAAATATTAACGATTACACCTGCAATAATAGATATTGAATCATATAATGTTTTTTTTACTATCTTTGGACCAATTCCTACAATTTGTCTAAAAAGATTTAAGACTAAATATATACTTAAAAATCCTATTAAGGGGTAAGCGGAAAAGTATTTCTCTGTTGTTAAAAACATTAATATTTCTTTTGAAAATAAAGTAATACATATCACCAGTATAATTAATAACAACATTACAAGTTTATAAATACGAATGAACATTTTTTTATGTTCACTTCTTTCTAAACTTTCATACATAAAAGGATTCCAAGCCATGCGAAATGCACCGCCTATTAGACTAAAAACGGAGGCAACCTTTAGAGCCACAGCATAAAGTCCAATTGCTTCTAATGATAAGTATTTAAGCATGACAAATCTATTAAATGAATTATTAAAATATAATGCAAGCACTGCAGGAACAAGTGGCGCCGAAAAGCAAAGTAATTTTTTTAAAACTTTTATATTATATGAAAATATAATATATTTTTTTAAATAAATGAAAAATAATATTGAACCAATAAAATCTCCAGCAATTTGTCCAATAAAAATTCCAACTATCCCCCACTTAAAGATAAGTATTGTAATTAATGATACTGTAACTTTTACAATAATTTGAACTAGAGCAACAAATAAAAATAACGAAGGCTTTTTCTCATACCTCATTATTACACTAAGATATGTAAAAATACAAGATACTGGAATCCATAGTAATGCTATAAGAAATACATTGTTATATTGTACATTGTGTAATAACTGCTGGTTGATACTTCTAGAAAATATTGAAATAAAAAATATAACAAATAAGGATAATCCAATTTCATTCCATAAAGCTGTTGATATTAAAACTTGACGATTTTTAATATCCTTTATTTCATTAAAATACCGTCCTACCGCACTGTATATCTGTAAATTTACAAATACTGTAAAAAAATAAAGTATAACATTAAATAAATCTATAACTCCATATTCATCGGGACTAAAAACCCTAGTATAAATAGGAATAAGAAATATACCAATAAATTTACCAAATGTAGGAGCAAATCCATATATAAAAACTGATTTTGTAAAACTCTTCAGCATAGTTAGGCGGCAAAAAAAGTTTTTTTAAATCTTTTATTTTTATTACTAAACAAGATTTTGTTCCAATCTTTATAATTATACAATTGTTTAACTACAACAAATAATCTTGCTAATAATGTTAGGATTAAATAGATATAAATTAAATTAAAATTCAAACTATAATCTGTTTAATATCAAAGAGTAGTAATTTCTATTGGTTATATGCATAATAAAAGTGAGCAGGGAAGGCGTCGAATTCCCTACAAGAAATTTTAGAATTTGACAGGAAAATATTAGAATAATAGAAGAAATTATGAAAAAAATTATTTATCTTAAGAAAGATGGTTAATGAATTATATTTCAGACATAAGATTCCAAAAACCAAGATTGAACTAACAAAAATCCAACTATGATATGAATAATATTATTAAACATTTTATATAATCCTATACTTAGCCCCATATATGTAAATGGTTCCACTATATAATGACCAATAGAGTCAATCCACTTACCAACAGGATTATTCCCACCCTTGTATCGGAATAATTCACCATCAACATTACCAAAAAGAAGTTCAAACAACAATATTATAGAACCAAGCAACATAAAATAGTATTTACCTGTTGAAAATAAAACTGCCGAAGAAATACCTAAAACTATGCACAAAAGAGTGATTTGATTAGTGGTAACATTTAATTTTAAAAAGATTTTTGTGAAATATATAGAAAAAAAACGAGTAATATAAGCCATGAACCAACCGAACCTCTCTAAATCTTTTTCCCTTGGTGGCTGACATTTCTTTCGCAGTTCTTTTATATTTTCCATCATCATTTCCCCACCTTTAAATTTATAATTAAACCGAATTATTAGTTTTTACTATGAATCACATATTATTTTCCATAAAACAATTTCTGCACATTTGAATTCCATCTTCCTTTCACAGTATTTTTCCTAACAAATAAATTTTTAATATTTGAAAGTCCTCTCTTTCTAATATTATTCAGTTTATATAAAGATTCAATTAGCCAACTTCCTTGTCTCCACATTCTATCTTTTTCAGTTTTTAATTCTAAATAAATATCTTTAATTTTATCCCAATATGGATAATAATATATCTCATTTAAATTATAATATCCAAATCGATTACGATCATACCACTTTTCAACAAGTAAGTTCACATTCTCTGTAGGATCAAATTCTAGATCATAAAATTCTTCTGTTTCATCTTTTTTATTGAAGATGTACTTATAATTATCTTTAATAATTGCTAGTTTCCGATTTTCCTGTAGATAATACTGAGTGTCAGAATAGATATATTGTAACTTTTCTACTTTATTATTTAAAATAATATCTTTCAATTGAGTATTACTGGTTGGAAAATCTATAAAGTTTTTTTTATCTATTCTTGGGGTTATAAGAGGAATACAAATTGTTCCCTGGTATGTGTGAAATCCATAAACGGGAATACCTTTATCCACATTCATATGCCCATGATCTGCACTAATATATATTGAGTTATCATTGAATCTTTTCCTTATTTCTCCCACAAAGTCATCAAAAATATCAATATCACTTCCATAACTTGCTCTACCATTTATTACATGAGGTAAATGAACCCATACAAAAAAATCTTCATTATTATCTACAATATAAGCAATCTTATTTAGGATAAGATTTATAGTGTTTAACGCTTTGTTTTTATCTTTCACAATTTTTCTTTGTACATTGCGGATGATGTTTTGCGAAATATCCTTAAGAAGAATAACCGTTGTTTCTTTTGGAAAGACTTTGGAATATTTCCAGGCTAACTCCTTCCATTCAAAAGGCCAAATTACAAAAGTTTTGTATCCTTTCTTGTGAAATTCATCAAATAGCGTTTCGCCTTCTTTATACTCATCAACTTCTTCATATTTTTTTCTTTTTACTTCGAAAGAATTCTTTCCTGTAAACATAGAAGTTACGGCCATCGCTGTTGATGTGCCAGCTGTATAATGTTTATTAAAAATGGTCCCTTTGGAAGCAATTTCATCTATATTTGGAGTTTTCCAGTATTTATTTCCGTAACAAGGTAAATAATCTTTTCTCAAAACATCTTTCGTTATCAGTATTTTTTTTTGCATAACTATTAAATTTCCTTTATGATATTTAAAATGTCCCAATTACCAATATAAACTGGATTATTACTTAGACGAGGAATATTTACCCCATTTCTTACTTTGTCTTGTACTTCCAATAAGGGTAAATCTAAATCTTTAATTTTTGTTTTTAAACCAATTGATGACATAATATCATAGATCAATTTTACAGCTTCATCAACATTAGTTACTTCTAATAATAATAATAATTCTTTCTTTAAAGAATTCCATGCACCTTTCGAGTTCTCATGATTCTCATAATTAAATTTAAAAATAACTGGTAAGAAAATCCCTACAGCCTGACCGTGCGGAATATTAAAGTGACTCGTAAGTGAATATGAAAAAGCATGAGGAGCAGTCGTCTTGCTTATATTTATTGCTTTCCCCGCTAAATAAGCAGCATACTGTACATTTCGTTTACTCTTAATATCCTTTTCTTTTACAGCCGAGATCATATTATCTTTTAGAATAGTGATCGCTTTTGAAGAATACCTCCGAGATTCTTCGTTGGCATTAACGCTCCAAAAAGATTCAATTGCCTGCGAAAAGGCATCCATTGCGGAACAAGCTGCCACATAATCAGGAATGCTTTTTGTTAATGATGGATCAAGAATAACATATTCTGGTAATATCTTATCGTCAGCAATAGAATGTTTTACCTTTTTTTTATATAATACTGCAAAATGAGTTGCCTCACTTCCTGTACCAAAAGTTGTTGGAATTGCAATCATCTTTTTGGTTGGATTTACGAAATTGATACTTTCTTCAAAATATCTGTCTGCCGGGAAATCCTGCGCAGAAAATATTTTAACAAGCTTTGCCATATCAATAACACTTCCACCACCAATTGCCACAATAATATCAAAATCAATTTTTTGGATATTATTAAGAATCTTATTCAATTCAACAAATTTGGGGTTGGGTGAAAAATTGTTCACATTATAAATTATATAATCCGATTCAAGTTTAGAAAAAAAATCTTTGGCACCAGTTAGATTAAATGCTGGAGAATCAGAAAATAACAGAATTTTTTTTATCTTTTGATCCTTAAGGATTTTTTTTACATCGTTAAGGCCCTCGGTTTGATAATAGACAATTTGTTTCATTTTCTTAGAGCTTTATTTAACTTATCTCTCATTTCTTCGGGAGATTCCTGCGGACGAGAAAGACCCTTAATTGATCCTGATTTTATTTGTATGTGAATAAAAACAGGTGCTTTTTGTTTACCTAAACCATTTAGCAAGGTTTTAAATTTTTCTGGTTCATGTATTGAAAAAACCTCGTCATAACCACAACATTTGGCAATTTGCGAAAAATCTGTTGTCATTGAAGTTGTTGGCTGTTCACCCGTAGATTCATACTCCTGGTTATCAAAACAAATATGTATCAGATTATTGGGAGAGTAAAACCCAATTGTTGAAAGAGTTCCCAATTTCATTAATAAAGCACCATCTCCATCAATTACAAAAATTCTCTTCTCTGGATTCTCTATAGCGATCCCCAACCCTATAGAGGGAAGGCAACCCATTGAACCCATCATATAGAATTTACCTTCTCGCTTTGTTGTCTGGTATAATTCACGTCCGGAAAAACCGGTAGCACCAAGGAGAATATCTGCTTCTCCGATATTTTCATAAAGAATTTCTAAATATTCGACTCGCGGTTTTAACTTTCTTTTGTTTTCTATATTAATTTTGAATGTGTCAAAATATCCTTTTTTTACTATTAAAGCAAAGGGTTTTGATTCGCTTTTGATATATTTTTCTGCATGTTGAAGTGATTCATCTAAATTTGAATCTGACAATATTTTGTATGGGATGTAAAAAATATCTAATAGTTGTGTAATTGTCTCACCCATTATTTTGTGTTGTGGTGCATCTTTGTTCCCTGGCTCAGCCCGCCAGGAAATCAGCATTAATGCCGGAAGTTTATACATCAATTGCAATGAAGATAAGGGATTTACTGCATTCCCATAACCATCATTCTGCATATAAATTACTGGTGTTTTATCAGATAACGCAAACCCGGCAGCCAGTCCCATCGACTCTCCTTCTGAAGAACAAATATAGTTTTCTAAAGAAGGTTCAGTCGTAATATAATTTAATAGAGATTTAAAAACTGAACAAGGAACACCCATAAATGGTGAAAAGCTTTTATTTTTTATTTTTTGAACAAATACTTCAGGTTTCATAATTACTTTCCGCCAGGGATTAAGCTTAAAATTTCTTTTATTGAAAGGCACTCATTTTCACTCTCTAATGCTCTTCCATTTTTTAAAATTAATTGCGCTGTTTTCATCATCGCAGGATAGGCACTTCTTAAAAGCTGATTTGCATAAATCACAATTCGCACTCCATATTTTTGAAGCTCATCTTCACTAATTGAATTGTAAGTTGATGGAACAACAACTAACGGAACTCTGTTTTCTAGTTTCTCAAATCTTTTGCAGAATTCAATTATTTCATCCGGGGTTTTTTCTTTACTGTGAATCATTATCCCATCCGCTCCTGCATTAATGTAAGCTTTTGCTCTTTTAATGGCATCTTCCATTCCGGCTTTAAGTATAAGGCTCTCAATTCTGGCGATGATCATAAAATCATCTGTTACCTGAACTTTTTTCCCTTCAATAATTTTACTTGAAAATCTATCAATTGTATCTTGTTTTTGTTTTACATCCGTTCCAAATAATGAGTTTTTTTTCAATCCCACTTTATCTTCAATAATAACAGCAGAAACACCCTCTCTTTCTAACGTGCGAACCATATAAATAAAATGCTCTGTTAATCCTCCTGAATCACCATCAAAAATGATTGGCTTAGTTGTAACTTCCAAAATATCATTTACTGTCTTCATACGAGACGTTAGATCAACAGCGCCAATATCAGGTTTCCCTTTTGCTGTAGAATCAGTTAAACTGCTTAACCACATACCGTCAAATTCTACTTCCTTACTATCTCTGTTAGCATTAACATTTTCAACAATAAGACCAGTCAATCCATTATGAGCTTCAATTATGCGAATTATATCTTTTGCATATAGCAATCGTCTTAATTTTTTTAATCGTATTCCAGGTGTAGTTCCAAGTTCCATTAAGCCAATATTAAGTTTTGTTGAGGAAATACCCTGCGTATATTCAGGTTCAATTAAAGTACCACCCCATTTATTTAATGCATCAATAACACTCTTTCGTATTTCTTTTTGAATACCTGTTTTCCAATCATCTCCATGCACTACATAATCAGGTTTTATCATTTCCAGATTTGGCACATAATCTAATGTTTCCTGTGGAATAACTTTATGTACTCCTTTTAAGTTTTCAACAATCATTTTCCTTTGTTCATAGTTCATAAATGGTAAACGCTTGTAACTTGCTATTGCTTTATCTGTTAAAACACCTACAATAACTTGGCCATGCTTTACGGCTTCTTTAATAATATTTAGATGACCCGGATGTATTAGATCCGCACTCATTGCTACATAAACTTTTTTCATATATCTATTCCTCCACCATTATTTTCAACCAAAGAAAAGGGTTCAAAATTTATTATACCTACTCTATATTGTTGTTCGAGTGGATAATCTTCTTTATCAAATATTTTTATTTTAATTATCTCTATATCAGAGGTGTAATAGTAATTATTCGTCGCCTCAACATTTTTTTCACTTGTGTACAAGACATAAAAAAAATAATTTTTACTATTAATGTTATTATACCGTACAAGAGGAGTGGCACTTGGATAGTAACCTGAAAATCCTATAACCATTGCGATATCTGAATTAAAATGATTATAACTTAATTCAGGTGATGTTGGTCCACAAACTCTTACTCCATTAAGATTATTGATAAATTCATTGTGTTTTACATCTGAAGAACTTTCAAATAGCTCTAATCCGTATTCACACTCAAAAAAATAATTATTTTCAACCATGGGACTACTATTGTCTTTAATCCTAACTCCCTTTTCACACTTGATTATTAAATTTTTTTCAATAATACCTGATACTGCTTGTAGAAAATAAATCCCAGCTTGCTCCAGATTATCAATTCCATCACACAACAAATTACTACATAACGTCGAATCTACATCCTCAGCTTTAAATCCACACTGACTATCTCTAAAAATACAATCAGAAATATCAAATCCATTAACATGATTGAGTAATCCTGTTCCGGCATGTTCAAACTTGCAGAATGAAACTTGTTTGTTCAATGTGCCGTCTAATTCTATTAATTTATATTCAAAAAGGGAAGTAATAGGTGAAAAGGGAGAGGGGAAAAGGGAAAAGAGACTATCATTTGAGGTGAACCAAATGAATTTGTCTTCTTCTCCAACTGCTATCAGGTCTCCATAAATAGACATTTTAACACCTTCATTCAATCGTATCACTGCTCCGGGTTCTATGGTGAGTTCATCATCAACGATAATGTCCTGTTCAATGATATAATGATGAAAGGATTCGAGGGTGGTAGGAGTGGTGATGTCAGATGAGATAATTGTTTCAGGGTAAAAGGTAAGGTCAGCCCTACTTTTGTTAAGGTTAAAGGATAAAGGCAAAAGGTTAAAGGAGGAGTCTTCATCATTATCTGCCTTTTTACTTTTTACTTTTTCCTTTTTCCTTTTCTCAGTAATGGAATTGTCACCGGCAGAAATAGAAATTTCGTATATGTATCGAAATCCGAACGAGTCTTTAATTGCAACTATATTATATACGCCAGTTGGGATATCAGTAATTTCAAAGTAACCGGATGCATCGGTTTCTCCGGTTTTTACTAAAGTTCCAAAACGGTGATCGAATTCAGTGTGCTGATTAATTATTACGCCTATGTGAGGCCAGTTTTGGTTTGCTTCTACGATGTCGGGATCCAACTCGGCAAGTTCGTAAACTCCGATAACTATTCCGCCGTGGTCGGCTTCTCCGGCTAATTGCACAGTTCCAGTGAGATTTCCTGATTGTGGCCCTGTAGTGCAACTTAGTAGCGTAATAATAATCAGAAGGAAAAAGGTAAAATGTAAAATGTAAAAGAAGCAGGAAAATATGTTTTTCACTTTTTTCATATTAATCCTTTCTTTTAGCGGCTATAGAACCAAAGATTAATTTGATTTCTTTCGATTCTTGTAGCAATTCTTTGCATAATTTGCAATCTCCTATTTCTAATCTATCAATAACCACATACCAGAAATTAGCTTCTCGCGCTTCGCGAAGGCTAATATTTATTCTCTGATAAAATTCTTTTGCAGAACCTGCTTGGCTTTCAGTGTAGTTTGCTCCTATCGAAGTAGAAGCTTTAGAAAGCTGATAACGAAAAACATTATATTCTGTATCTTTGGGTAAAGATTTTAAGAACTTGAAGGTATTTATTGCAAATTGAATCAATCTTTCGTTTAGATCAATCTCATATTTTTTCATTATATATTACCTTTTGCCTTTTGCCTTTTATCTTTTACCTTATTTTTAACTGTTTTGACATAACATATTCCTTTTTTTTATAAATTAATTCTTTATAAATTTCTATTATATTTAAAGAGAAATCGAAAGTTTTTTCTAAAAAAATATTTTCTTTTTTTCATGATTTTAATCAATTAATTGAAATTTTTCAAAAGTATTCAAATTTCATTATACATTTTTCATTATACATTTATCATTATACATTTTTCATTATGCATTTTTCATTTTACATTTTATTTTATTTTTGTCTTTGATCTTGTTTCTTTCATCTTTATTTACTTTTTATTTCATCAATCCTTTTAGCTGCAATAGAACCAAGGTTTTCTTTTATATTGTTTTTGACATAGCTGCCGAAGACACCAATCTTCTCAACACCATATTGTTCTCTCAGAAATTTTTTATTGTTTTTAATAAAGGTTATTATGTCATTCAAATTCATAATTCTATTTTTTTTATTCTGCGCTTGTAGCTGTTTCGTCTGCTCGTAGTTTCATGATGATGGTTGAGTGAAGATTCTCCTGTGAGAATTTCTCATTCCATTATGTAAGATTTTCCATATCAGTAATGATCAAATCTAAAAGTACACATAATCTCGGAATCTCATTCTTGCAAACATCAAAAACAATCTCAGGATTAAGATCAAAATAATGATGGGAGATAATATCTCTCATTGCCATAGCTTTTTTCCACTCAAAGTCTGGGTATTGATTAAGCAATTTACGATGTGTCACCCTTTATCAAGGTTCTTAATACTTTCACCGATTGCTATGAGTTGCATTGCTGTAGCGTCCATTTTTTCTAAGCCTACATCATCATTTGTAAAATCATCATATGTAGTAATGTATTTTGTTCTATGAATAATTAAACCGCAGGAGCTTTTAATTTGATGAAGAATTTCATGTACTAGTTCTTTATCAAAATCAGACATACAATCCTTCATGTAAAATCCGGTTCATTAAAAATTTATTCATTGATTGATGTAAAAGCACTATATCAATCTTCCTTTGAGTTAGCTCTTCTAAATCCTGCTTTATTCCAATAAGATCAAACATTTTATTAATTTTTAGTGCAACAAAAACATCTATATCACTTATCTCTGTATCATCACCTCGAGCATGTGATCCAAACAAGCCAAGACTTAGAATATTATCGCTGTATTCTGAATGTTCCTTGTAATCTCTCAATATCTCGATTATTTCTTTATTATTCATTTTCTCTCAGTGTTACATATTAGGTTTGGAGTTCTTTTACAATTCTATACAAGTGCTTTCTTTATATTATTTTTGACATAGCTGCCGAAGACACCAATCTTCTCAACACCATATTGTTCTCTCATAAATTTTTTATTGTTTTTTATAAAGGTTATTATTTCATTCAAATTCATATTTCGATTTTTATTTATCTTTGATCCTTCGTCTTTAATCTTTTTCCTTTTTCTTCCTGTTTCTATTTTTCTATTTTCTGATTTCTTCTTTCTAAGTTTCTGCTTTAAAAAAGCGCACTTCGTGCCCCTCACTTACATTTGTGCATTTTTGTAAGTGACCTTATTTAGGACAGTTATGTCTATTTCTTATTTAATAAATATATCGTAGTTCTTCTATTTGGAAGAATTCCAATATAATTTTGTACAATTTAAAATGAGTTATTTTATGTAAAGTTTTTCTAAGTGAATTATTTAAATATAAAATTAGGGAAATTACCAAGCCAATCTCGTGTTGAAATAATTGCATCCTCATGTTCTTAGTTACTAAAATATGTCTGGCCTGTTCAACCAGTTTATCCTCAATCATATTTATTCCCTTTCAGTAATAAATCCTGGAATGATAAAAGCATCATAGTCAAAATGATAATGGTTAACTTCGGGAGATGTTAAAGCAAAACTTTCATCCCCTTCATTTACTAATAATTTTATAATAAAACTCCATTCATAATTTAAGTTATGTATTGCATTAAATAAAATAATTAATACTTGATGTTTCCAAAATCATTTTACCTTATTGCTGTCAAGTATTTCTAAAATTTTACCCCACACAACCCCCACACAACCACCCCACAATCAGTTTCAAAAATTTGATTTATCATAATCAATCTAATCCCTGATTTGTAACCCAAAACAAATAAAACTCTCAAAATCGTCAAAAAATAAAAGATGGGGTGGATGATGGGACTCGAACCCACAACAACCGGAACCACAATCCGGTGCTCTGCCATTGAACTACATCCACCACATAAAAAACTGGTCGGGGTGCCGAGATTCGAACTCGGGACCTCTTGAACCCCATTCAAGCGCGCTAGCCGGGCTGCGCTACACCCCGGTTTTTCAAATATTTCTTATAAAAATATTAAGACGAATAACTTTATATGTAAGATTTTTCAGTCAAGTTTAATGATGTGCAATAAATGAATATTGTATGCTTATTGAATACAATCGTATGCTTATTTCATACATTTAAAAAACCTTAAAAAAATGAAATTGTCAACCTTTGTGATCATTATCCTTCTCCACATCGCAACTAAACCAATATCGTTTTCCATTCTCAATCCAGTTATCTAATCCCATTTTTTTGATCTGTTTGAGATTAGTTATACATGCATCGAAAAATATTTCACCATGGGCACTTCTTATTTTATCGCAATGTTCGAACTCATCACATTCATAGCATCCGGCATAGTCCTTTTCGCGGCAGCAAAGCCAGACTTTGCATTTGGTGTTTACACGTTCTGTGCATACTGCAGATCATTTCATTTGAGTGAGAAAAATGAGGTTTTCTTTGAATTGGTCGAGATCTTTAAATTGTTTAGAGAACATTGCTTTCACAGTAAGATCATACTTATATCTTTCCAATTGTACATTCAGCTTTTGTGCAACTTTTGCAATATCCTGAGAATATCCTGAACAATCTCCACAATACAAGCCACAATATGTAACTAATTTTCTCTTATCATCCATAATTTTGCTCTTGTTTATTCTTTGATATAATTACCAATACTCATTTTAACCCACTCATCAGCATAATATCCGTAATGGCTTTCTATGATCTTTTCTGTTAGATCACAAATGGAGGTAGCGCCAAATATTTGAAGGGTTTTGCCATCAGAACTTGATGCAATTTGATAAAAATAATCACTGTTGTTCACCTCTTCGTAGAAATTGGTATAATATTTTCCGTTCGGAGCGAGAAAATCTATTATATCACGCGCTTTCTCAAAATCTATTTTCCCGTATTCCTTTAAAAGTATCTTGTTCAAGGCGTCATATCGCCATTGAGTGTCATCCATGTGATCCGCAGATATCATGGTCGTCCAGGGAGCCATCGAGCACAAACGCATTGAAGGATTTATATACATATTTGTTGCCAGAACCATGTCCGATTTTTCCTCTCGTTGAGGAGCAAAGTAATATCCGTTGGGCACTGCTTTGGCTTTGAAAGTCGAATCTACAAAACCAGTTTTATCAAAGAATTCTTCGAGATCGTAAGGTTTATCGAACCTCATAAAAAGTCCGGTATTGAAATAAAAGAAGGTGTCAGGATATACATAATTATCACAACGGATTTTCAAGCCATACTTGAGAGAAAGCGTATCATATTCTGCAAGAAATTCTTTGGTTGGGAATAATCCCTCCTTAATGAGCTCCACCTTTGGAAATGACAAGAAATCCAGACTATCTGCATAAGCACCCGCCTCTAATATTGCTGCTCTTCCGGATTGTGCATCTGCTATCGAGTAAAGCCAGGGGACCCCGCGAGGTGCATGAAGCATAACCCTCAATGCTTGTTCAAATGTTGAACCGTAATGTGCGGTGTGACGGACAAGGAGCAGTGAATTCAAGCCGGGCTGTTTTGCATTCAAATTTCCTGCTGGAACCATATCAACTCCGAGGGCAAGTCCATTTGCATTCATCGCAGTTATTGAGCCGATCATACCAGGTGCGGTCACAGAGATGATGGGCTCTCGTCTTGGATAGTCAAGCATTGGATCGGGATTATAGATAATCATGCAGGCAACATTCTGGAAAATACTTGCTGTGGGAAACATGAAATCTCTTCCGAAATAGTGGCTCCCATCTTTGGTAGCTTCTTTACATACGGAGAAGGCATTGCAAAACAGGGGTGGTTTCAGATTTGATGCATCGATTCCGGGTATTGATTTCCATAAACCTTCGATGTTATAGGTTTGGGCAAGCAGATAATCAATTCCTACATTGAGAGCAAAGATATTATCAAGATTCACCATAGTTTCAGGATTTGCTTCCTTACATCCTTCGACAATTCCGACCATCTCATTCATCAATTCCTGTGGCATAACCCTGCTGATTATCTTATCATTGCTTTTTATGACGTCTATCATCAACTTACCAAGAAGGCTTCTATAGGGTTTAACAGATCCGGGTCGGAGAAAAGCCGGCACAATGCCATCCATGAATTCTGTGCACATGATCTCTATCTTTTCATGAGCGATCTTACCAAACAGGTATCCCATCTGATAGCCTGTCCCTTCCAAATAATATACATACTTAGGTTTTTGAGTCTCATAATTGACTGCAGAAGTGCTATGAGCTTTGATACCTCGCTTGTCCTGAAAGGTTATGACTGTATCGATAACATAGCCATCTTTTCCAAACGCCTGAGTAAGTTCAAAAGTTGATCTCTTTGGTAATGGAACACATACACTGGACTCTTCCGCTAATATTGATACTTTTTTTACCCTGGAAAATTGGGTACATGATGCGAACAAAGCGAAAATCAAGACTAAAAATAATAGATTTTTTTTCATTTGTTTTCTCCTATCTTAATAACAGATATGCCATTCCTGAGACAAGGATCTGGATTGTCAGATTATCAAATCCGTGAGTACTCACTGCCTCAACTAGAGCACCTCCCAATCCGCAGGCAAATCCCACATAGAGAGATGTCCATAATCCGTATGAACTGAATAACAATGCTAAGAATGCAGCCAGGAAACTGACAATCAAAACCCCAATTGATCCTTCAATACTTCGTGTAACCTTCACACCAAAAGCAGATGGCACTTTATATTTGTGTTTTCCCCATTTTGCACCAATAGGTTCCCCCACTGCATCTCCGCATCCACATACAAAATATCCAATGAAGGCAAATGGATAGAACAGTACATTTGCAAGCACTCCTCCGAGAGCAGTTGTCAGTAGAGGAAGCACAATAAATGTACTTTTTTTAGGAGCATCTTTGGGCCGTGCCAGAGCTTCATAAAAGGAAAAATTATCTCCTTTATATACTGCAAACAGTACGAATAAAACAACAATTATTCCGAATAACACAACGCCGGAAAGTCCTATCACGATCTGAAGAATTCCTGCCATTGAGAATATCATAATATGAAATATTTTCCTTGTGTATGCTGTTTTGATATTATTTTTGACTTTCAGTAAGCTTGCTATCCATGAACATAACCAGGTGTAAATAAGTAAAATCGGAGTAAGAAGTAATATGGTTTTTAACGATGGGATGGCACGAGAAACAAAATCGCTGATATTCTCTAACAATCCCGGCAATAACAGATGTTCATTGTATGGAATATCTGAATAATATCTTTGAGAATTGATTGATTCAGCACAAATAATTGATGGGATAAACATTAAAAGGATTGACAAAATAAGAACAAATTTCATTTTTTCCACGTTATCGAGAAAGTTCTTATGATCTTTAAAAACATCGGATCCTTTGATATTTGAATTGATTTATGTTACATATATTTAACTTATGTGTTGTCAAATTTATTGTATATTTTCATAAGCAAAATATTGACATTTTAGTTGAATCTTTGAAACGGAAAATACACGGAGGACATATGAAAAAGTATGTTTTACTTGTGGTACTCATGATCTGCATGATTTCATGCAGCGGCTATTATATGACGCAGAAACCCCAAGCTCTTATGGGATCTTGGCAAAGAACTATTAAGGAAAACAAGACGGAATTTACTGCGCGGCTTACTTTTAATAATAATCTCTCATTCTCATTTGTGGTCAATGATCCGATCATAGATCATATTAACACTCATGGTGATGTCAGTATTATGTCTAAAAAAATTGCGTTTCTAAGTGATCTCCAGTGCAAGAATGCAGGAATCTATGAATTCTACATAGAAGAAAATAAGACACTGACTTTCAAACTGGAAAATGACATGTGTAAGGTCAGAAGAAATATCATTGAAGGTGCCTGGATAAGGGTTAAATAGGTATGAAGATTGCATTTAGTAAGTACTGTCCCTGCTGCGGAAATGGAAATCGACATCATGATCATAGAACATGGTTCATGAGAATGATCGGTATAAAAAAGCTCTATGTGTGTACGAAGTGCCGCATGCATTACGTCATTCTCTTCGGAGGATTAGGAATAGGATTAGGTAGATGCCCCAAGGGCGCAAAATACTGGAAGTTAAATAGTAAGGAGTAATCGTGGCTATATTACTGAAAACATCTAAGATGATCGAGATGCAGATTGATGACTTTTTGAATTTCATCAGTGAAGCAGGAATTTTTTTCAAGAGAGGATTAGAAAATTATCTCAAGGATAATTCCGCCGAGTTTGAAAAACGTCTTCTCGCTGTCTCGGAGCATGAGAGGAAAGCTGATGAACTCCGTTTGAACATCGAAAAACAGTTATACATTCATACGCTTATACCGGAAAGCAGAGGCGACGTTCTTGCGATACTTGAGAATACAGATCGCGTTATGGATGATATTAAAGAAGCATTACAGGTCTTTGCCATTGAGCATCCTGCAATTTCCGAAGAATTTGATGCGCTTTTCCTCGAACTCGCAGACTCCTCTATTGAGTCAGTAGAAAGTCTTATTCGTAGTGTTCGTGCATTTTTTAAGGATATTGCATCCGTAAATGATCATATTCATAAAGTAAAATTTTATGAAAGAGAAGCTGATAAAATTGCTATGTCCCTCAAAAATGAAATCTTCAAATCAGATATCAATCTCAGCCAAAAAATACATTTAAGATTTTGTGTACAGCAGATCGAAAGGATATCTGATTCTGCAGAGGATATGAGCGAACGTTTGGCAATCTATACAATCAAGCGACAAATCTAAATATGATCTATCTCCTTCTTTCAAGTGGCTTGTTTCTCGGCTGGTCCCTCGGTGCGAATGATGCAGCAAATGTATTTGGGACATCAGTTGGAACAAAAATGATCAAGTTCCGTACTGCTGCATGGATAGCTGCTATTTTTGTAATACTTGGTGCGGTAATCGAAGGATCAGGAGCAAGCGGCACGCTTGGAAAACTCGGCTCCATCAACACAATGCCCGGAGCTTTTACTGTTGCGCTCGCTGCCGCATTATCCGTCGCCTTTATGACAAAGCTCAAACTTCCAGTTTCTACTTCTCAGGCAATAGTCGGTGCAATTATCGGATGGAATATGTTCAGCGGATCGATTACGGACATTACTTCCCTGACAAAAATCGTCCTTACCTGGATAGTGTGCCCAGTGCTTTCAGCACTTATCGCTATCATATTATATAAATTTTTCAAATTCTTTCTCGCAAAAGCTAAGATCCACTTGCTTGATCTCGATGCTTATACACGAATCGGACTCATTATTGTCGGCGCTTTTGGTGCTTATAGTCTAGGTGCGAACAACATCTCTAATGTGGTGGGAGTTTTTACTTCTTCCTCACCATTTCATGACATTAATGTGTATAATATATTCACTATTTCGGGTAATCAAATACTGTTTCTCATTGGAGGTATTGCGATTGCCGTTGGAATCTTTACCTATTCTCACAAAGTCGTAAAGACGATTGGTAAATCTCTATTTAAACTGTCGCCTGTTACTGCATTTATCGTTGTACTTTCTCAATCAATAGTACTATATCTCTTTGCCTCAACAGAAATTCGTCATGCATTAATGTCACTCGGTATACCAAAATATCCGCTCGTGCCAGTTTCCAGCTCCCAGGCGGTGATCGGGGCTATTCTCGGAATCGCCATTGCAAAAGGTGGACGTAATATTCAGTTCAATATTTTGGGAAAAATATCTTCCGGGTGGATTACCACTCCTGTTATTGCCTGTATAATATCATTCGTCGCCTTATTCTTTGTGCAAAATGTTTTCGACCAGCACGTCTATCATAAAACACCTTACTCTCTCTCATTAAAGGTTATTGATCAATTGGAGAAAGAGGGTTTCCCTATCGAAAAGATCGAAAGTTTTGAAGGCACTCGATACTCAACAGGATTACGGTTGCAGCAAAATTTGAAAAAAATCAAAAATTTAAACAATAAAGAAAAATCCATGATCTATTCTTATGCAGCAGTTGATAGTTTTTATGTAAATCCGGCATTTCTAAAAGATATTGAAGCAGAAAATATTCTCACATATAAGCAATTCAGATCTCTTGAGACCATTTCACGACAATCCTTTTCACATAAATGGGAGTTCCAGAATGAGCTCATCTTACTATCGCCCGACTGGGAATATCGTACTGAAAAACAGAAAAACTATCTTGCGTATAATGCCCATTTAAAAAAACAGTATGATTTTATTTATCATTATCTTAAAATTTTAAATTATAAATAAGGAGGAATATGCACAAAAAGACTATCTCCGATATTGATGTAACCGGCAAGAAAGTACTTGTCAGAGTTGACTTTAATGTTCCTCTCGATGAATATCAAAATATTACGGGTGATACAAGGATAGAAGCCGCATTGCCGACGATAAATTTTTTACTGAAACATAATGCAGCGGTCATTTTGATGTCTCATTTAGGTCGTCCAAAAGGTGAGGACAAATCTACCTTCAGCTTGGAGCCAGTTGCAAAACGATTGGAAGAAATCATTGGCAAAAAGGTTCAATTTACTCACGACTGCATAGGTGAAGAAGCAAAACGAGCTGCAGAAAATTTGAAACCAGGCGAAATCCTTCTTCTTGAAAACACGCGATTTCATCCTGAAGAGAAGAAGAAGGATCCTGAATTCGCAAAAGAACTGGCTTCCCTCGGAGACATATTTGTCAACGATGCGTTCGGTACAGCACACCGCGCACATGCCTCAAACGTAGGTGTGGCAGAATATATTCCCTCAGTTCTGGGATTTCTAGTCGAAAAGGAAATTGAGTTCCTTAATAAAGCACTCATTAACCCCCAAAAGCCCTACACCGCAATACTTGGCGGCGCAAAAGTGTCGGATAAGATCGATCTTATAAAGCAACTTCTGGATAAAGCTGATTCCATCCTCATCGGTGGAGCAATGATGTACACATTTCTTAAGGCGCTCGGTTATAAGGTCGGTAAATCTCTTGTTGAAGATGATAAAATCCCCGCTGCTCTGGAAATTATGGAACGAGCAAAAAAAAAGGGTATCAGCTTATATCTGCCAGAAGATACAGTTGTCGCTAAAGAGATGGCTGAAGGTGCCGAATTTCATTCAGTTCCAATAGATGCCATTCCAGATAATATGATCGGACTCGATATTGGAATTCTGACTGTGAGAAAATATGCCGAGATCATCAAATTGTCCAAAACGGTAATTTGGAATGGTCCAATGGGCATGTTTGAAATAAGCAGTTTTTCTCATGGTACTAAAGGCATTGCACGTGCTGTTGCAGCATGCCCGGGAATTACAATTATTGGTGGTGGTGATTCGGCGGCAGCGATAGAAAAATTTGGATTTGCCGATAAAGTTTCTCATATTTCGACCGGCGGTGGTGCGTCACTGGAATATCTTTCAGGAAAAGAACTGCCGGGTATCGCAATAATTCCGGATAAATAAAAAAGGACACATTTCTGTGCCCTATAATTTTCAACGCGCTTAATCATTCCTACTAGCCATACGGCTGATAGGAACGAACAATCAAGATTATCTCTCTGAAATTCTTTTAATCATTAATATTAAAGCAAAACCTGCAATGGAGCCAATTATATAATAAGGAAAATCGCTCCAAGAAAATGAGTTTCCGATTATCGTTCTTATGATAAAATTGTCTCTCAGTGTCTCTAAAAACTGAGGTCTCCAAAGCTGAGTAAATTCTAGTGTACAAGTCGTAAGCAATACTACAATAGCAATGATCATTGGTTTAAGTTTTGTAAACAACAAGAATATGAGTAGGCACCAGAATATTTCATAAAATACACCACCAAGAGAATTATTTACCCATGCATAAGCGCTTCCAGTATAAAATTTTGTATAGAATCCAATCGGGATTATAATCAGCAGTGCTATTATACAGAGAAGTCTTCTTTTCAACATGTAAATTTTTGCAGCAAGTATGAGTTGGCTTTACTTTTCGATTTTCAATCCCAGGTCATCAAGTAAAGAAGGATCTATTTCAGAAGGCGACTCACTCATAAGGTCAACTGCCTTGAGAGTTTTGGGGAATGCAATGACATCACGGATGGAGTCTGCAGCGGTCATGATCATAACAATTCTATCAATTCCGGGAGCGATTCCACCATGTGGAGGTGTACCATAATCAAGTGCTTTCAGGAAGAAACCAAAACGTCGCTCAAGTTCCTCTCCTTCGATGCCGATTATATTGAATATCTTTCTTTGAATATCAGGCCTGTGGCAACGAATACTGCCTGAAGACAGCTCCAACCCATTACAAACCAAATCATAAAGCTGCCCGATAATGTCGCCATATTTTTCGGGATCATCGAGACATGGAATGTGTTCATCCTTAGGCATGGTGAACATATGGTGAGCGGTTTCCCACCTCTCGTCTTCGTCATTCCACTCAAAAAGAGGAAAATCTGTAATCCACAGAAAATTAAATTGGGAGTTATCGATGAGCTCAAGCTCTTTCGCAAGATGATTCCTTAATCCACCAAGAACTTTGCACACGGTCTTCTCTCTATCAGCCACAAAAAGAATGAGATCACCTTCCTCTGCTTCCATGCGTTCCTTGATATCCAACTTAATCTCATCGGAGAAGAACTTATCTATATTAGAGTGTAAGGTGCCACCTTCGACCTTCATGCGTGCTAACCCTTTGCCACCAAGGTGTTTCGCAATATCTTCAAGTTTATCAATATCTTTTCTTGTATATTCTCCGCAGCCCTTTGCATTGAGCGCACGTATACATCCACCGGATTTAGCTACAGAGGAGAACACTCGAAATTCAGCATCTTTCACAATATCGGTCACGTCCTGAATTTCCATGCCGAATCGGAGATCCGGTTTATCAGAACCAAAACGACTCATTGCATCATGATAAGACAGTCTTGGAAAAGGAATAGGTAATTCGATATCTAGTATCTCTTTGAATATTTTATAGAACATCTTTTCCATAATCTCAAAAATGTCTTCCTGAGATACAAAGCTCATTTCAACATCAAGCTGAGTGAACTCCGGCTGTCTGTCTGCTCGAAGATCCTCATCGCGGAAGCAGTGGGCAATTTGAAAATATTTATCGAATCCGCTGATCATAAGAAGCTGCTTATAAATCTGGGGTGATTGAGGAAGAGCATAGAATTTCCCTTTATATTCCCTGCTGGGAACGAGATAATCCCGAGCACCTTCAGGTGTACTTCGCACAAGTAAAGGGGTTTCTATCTCATAATAATTTTGTTCAACAAGGAATTTCCTCATTTCATAAATTATATAGTGCCGAAGTAATATTTTGCTCTGCAACTCTTGTCGCCTCAAGTCGAGGTAGCGGTATTTCAAACGCAAATCCTCATCGGCGAGAACTTTTTCATTTATTTGAACAGGCAGTTCTTTGGATGAGTTGAGTATTTTTAATTCCTTTGCAATCACTTCGATCTTCCCTGTTTTCAAATCGGGATTTATCATTTCGTCGGGACGTACAGCAACAGTTCCTTTTACTGCGATCACATATTCAAGCCGAAGATTATGCGCTTTTGTCAGAAGTCGAGTACTGTTCAGGGGATTGAACACAACCTGTACAATACCCTTTACATCTCTCAGATCAATAAAAATAAGATTGCCCATATCCCGTCGATTATGAACCCACCCCATGATCACAACATCCTGTCCTTCAAATTCAATATTCAAGTCACCAGCATATTCAGTTCTTTTCCAGTTTTCTAATAAGTCAAACATCTTACTCCATCAAATTTAATTTATAATATGAATTGAACCATTCATAAAATTTTTTTAACCCATTTTTTAAATTGGTTTTTGGGTTATAATTTAATAATTTTTTCGCTTTTGATATATCAGCATAGGTTCTCTGCACATCACCTTTGGGAATTGGCTGCTTATCCGTAAGCACTTCATACTCAAAATTCTCCGATATTTCTTTTACTAGTTTTTCGAGGGTTACCGGCTCATTATTCCCTAAATTTATGATCTCGAATACACCCTTATGTTTTTTTATCCAGGCAAAAGCTTTCATAACACCATCAATTATATCATCAATATATGTGTAATCTCTTGAAGTAGTGCCATCGCCGAAAAATGGTATCGCCTTTTTATTTACAATATACTGAGAGAATTTATGGATCGCAAGATCGGGACGCTGACGAGGACCATACACTGTGAAAAACCTCAAACAGGCAATATCCATATCATAGAGATAATGATAAGTATGGCAAAGTAGCTCACCCGCCTTTTTGGTTGCGGCGTAAGGTGAGATTGGTCTGTCCACCGGATCATCTTCGGAGAAAGGTATTTTTTCATTATTTCCGTATACCGAAGAAGAAGATGCAAAGATGAATTTCTTAACATTATGGTTCTTGCAACATTCCAGCAGGTTTTGAGTTCCCTCAATATTCACCTTCTGATAGTAGGGTGCGTTTTCTATCGATGGACGGACTCCAGCCATTGCCGCGAGATGGATCACACTATCAAAATCATATTCGTTGAAAAGTATCTGCAATAATGACATTCCTGTTATGTCTCCACGAATAAATGTGAAATTCTTTTCAGTATGAGGTCTTTCATTAATGAGTTTTAGATTGTGTTGCTTTAATGCCACATCATAGAAATCACTGATATTATCCAGTCCGATAACAACTTCCCCCTTGCAAAGCAATTGCTCAACAAGATGTGATCCAATAAAACCCGCCGCACCGGTTACCAGTATCATTATGCTACCCCCTCATTAGTTTTTATGAAGTTTATGACTTCTTCTTTATTGACTTCTGATTGTGATTTCTTCTTTATGTTTTTTACGACATACAAACCTGATCTCAGCTCGTTACCGCCGATCAATACAGCGAAAGAAACATTGTTTTTGTCGCATAGCTTTAAGTTGTTTCCAATAGATGAATTCTCATCTGCTACAACTGCTGATATATCTGCTTTATGAAGTTCCTGCATCATATCAATGGATGCCTGAAGTGCTTCAGCACCGATAGGAATAATAAACACTTCAAGATTATCCTCTTCAGGAAAAGAAAAGCCCGATTTTTCCAAGGATAGGATTATCCTTTCTAATCCCATTGAGAGCCCTACTGCTGGTATTTGCTTTCCACCAAGATATTCGATCAAGCCGTCATACCTACCACCTCCACCTAATGCGTCTTGGGCTCCGAGATAATTTATTTTGTATTCAAATGCTGTTTTTGTATAATAATCCAATCCTCTGACAATTTCAGGGTTAACAGTAAAGGGTACATTCATCATTTCCATATTTTTCTTCACTTCCTTGAAATGTTGGGCACACTCCTCACAAAGATTATCCAGCATTCGCGGGGCTTTCTCGATAAGTTGCTGACATGTCCTATTCTTACAGTCAAAGACTCGGAGCGGATTTTGTTCCATTCTACGCTGGCAGTCTGCACAATATTTATCTTTATCTTTATACAAAAATTCTTTTAGCAAAATATTATACTTATCCCTGCAATCCGGACAACCCACACTGTTGATTTCGAGAGATACATCAGGCACCTTTGCTTCCTGAAGGATCTGCCAGCCGATGGCAATAATTTCGGCATCAACGATCGGTTTTGGTGATCCTATACACTCCACACCAAATTGATAAAACTGCCTGTATCGCCCTTTTTGAGGTCTCGAATACCGGAACATCGGACCTTCGTACCAAAGCCGTAAAGGGTCCTTTTTGGATGATTGAAGATTGCGTTCTGCAACCATACGTGCAATAGAAGCAGTCCCTTCCGGGCGTAGTGCGAGATTGCGTCCCTTCTTATCCTCAAAAGTGTACATCTCCTTTTCGACAATGTCTGTGTCTTCACCTACACTTCGTTGAAAAAGATCGAGTTGTTCAAAAATTGGAGTACGAACTTCAGAATAATTATATAATGAGGTAAGTTTTCGTATAATGTTTTCTATGTAATGCCATTTCTTAATATCTTCTGGCAAAATATCATAGGTTCCGCGTGGTGCTTGGTATTTCATATTGCTATTGTAAGACTTTTCTTTATTTTTTTCTTTCAGGAATATAATATCGTGCTTTCTTGTAAAAAATGCGGAAAATAATTATCGCAACTGTAATTCCTATCATGTCGGCGAGAAAATCATATTTGTCCATAGAACGACCGGATATAAAGCTTTGATGTATTTCATCAAGCACACCCATTACACCACCAAAAACAAGCACTGCGACAAATGCACCCAATAGTTTATTTATCCTGTCTTCCTGCTTCAACATCAGGAGAAATAGAGTTGCCCATATTCCATATTCGAACAAATGAACGATCTTATCAGCGTATTTTGGAAAACCTTCCGGTGCCTGAAAATCCGGCATCGAGGACAATGTCAGCATAAGAATTGTCCATATAACTAAAGCAATTCTAAATCCCATTTTCATATTTTGATAAAACAAAACCGATTATTAATATGTCAAGTTTTGAAAAAATTGTCCTTTAAAAAATTACTGCGTATAAATATTGGTCAGATATAAAAATATACTAAAAGGGAAACGCTTGTATTTGGCTTTTAGCAGCAGGTGTGGCGCTTCCTGGCTGACCCAGTAATAGGTCGTTCCCCTGCTTTTAAAAATATTATTAGTAAGAATATCTGTTCTGGAACTAATCTTGGAATCATACTGAATTTCAGAATTGATCCTGTACTCAAAGCATCCATATTTTTTTTCCTGGTAGCGAAGAGTTACCGTCTTAGTTTTTACTGCATTGAGCTGCCATATGCGATAATTTCCATAGCAAGTATACTGCTTTTGTTCCGGCAGATCAGAAAGCAACGAAAAAGTCATGCTAAGGATATCATAAATCGGACTATTGCATTGGAGTGAATCAATTTTACCGGCTAATAAATTACGAACAACAATACTCCCCTCTTTTTGATTGAAAAGAACAACTTTTTTCTCATGCACATTTTGCTGGTAAATCGTTTTCCAAAAATAAAAAGATAAGAAAGCAGTGTTGCATGAACTCACATAAGTATTCTCTATAGAAAAAAGTGCTGAGACAAGTCCTCTTGAAGTACTTTCAAGAGTGATCGTCTGTAACGAGTCTGTTGTATCCACTAAGATCTTAACAAGCGCAACAGGAAGCCCTGCATAATGAATGCTATATTCATAAATTGTTTCTTCTGCAAAGCACACAAGGGGCAGGATCAGAATAAATATAACCAACCAGAATTTATTCTTCATGTTGTGATCACAAGATATTCAGACGTACGTTCTTAATTCGCTGCCCATCGATAGATTCGACAGTAAACTTGTATTTATCCTTAAAAATAACTGTTTCACCTTGTTGGGGTATCTTACCGAAAAGATTGTACAGGAAACCGGAAAAACTATCAAATTGATCATCAACTTCCAACCCGAACTTTTTACATACATCATCAAAATCAGTCGAACAATCAATAATATATTCGTCCTGTGTAATGGGCTTAATCTCTATCTTTTCAACATCTGTTTCATCGAGAATTTCACCAACGATCTCTTCCAAAACATCTTCCAGAGTAACCAAACCGGTTGTGCCGCCATACTCATCCACCACAACTGCCAAGTGGATCTTATTTTTTCTGAAATAGTTTAAGATGAAGATCAGTTTCATGTTTTCCGGGATGAAGTAGCAGAGACGCATTAAATCTTTTATCCGCTTCTGAGATCCGAGATTAAGTATAATATCCTTGCTGTACACCATACCAATTATATTATCGATCGTTCCGCGATAGATCGGAATACGAGAAAAACCACTCTCTTTAATGACACGAATAAGATTTTCAATGCCATCTTCTATCTCAACTGCTGTAATATCAATCCTTGGAGTGAGTGTCTCTTTTACTTTTGTATCTGAAAACTCGAAAGCACTATTCAGCATTTCACGTTCTTCTTTATGAATATCAACCATATCCGGAGCTTCATCATAAACAATACTTTTTATATCTTCAGAAGTGATTTTTATATTTGAATCCATTAAGCCACGATCCGTGCCTTTGGTAAAAATATTTGTGAAGAGTTCCAATATTTTAACAACCGGAAATAGAATGATTTTAAAAAATCCAATCGGAATAGCTATCACAGTCGAATATTTCTCGGCATACTTGATAGCGAATACTTTAGGAACCACTTCGCCAAAAATGAGCACGATCACAGTTGCAAGGATAATTTCAACTACAAGTGCAAGAGCAGCAGAACGCCCCGGAATTGAACGAGTTATGTCAAGGGCTATCATTGCAGCTAAAGAAGCAAATGTAACGTTTACAACTGTGTTGCTGAGGAGTATTGTGATCAAAAGCTGCTGTGGATGTTTGAGAAGCTGGGGAATATACCTACTCGACCACTTTTTTGAATTTTCCAACTTTTTCAGATACATTCTTGAAAGCGAGAAAAGTGCTGTTTCCGAGGATGAGAAAAATCCTGAGAGTACAAGAGATACAACCATCAATATAATCTTAGAAGCCATTGCTACTTCTCCACTTCTGCAAATGCGAGATACTTCTCGGTTAGAGCTTCCATTTTCTCTTGCTGCTCGGGATTATCATGTTCATGTCCAATAAGATGAAGAATTCCATGCGTGACAAGCCGTTGAAGCTCATCCTGAAGTGGTACATGAAAATTTTCTACCTGTTCATTGGCTTTTTCAACAGAGATGTAGACATCACCTAGAATTTGTAATTCACTGGGTAAATATTCGGTATGCACATTAAAGGATATCACATCAGTTGGGCGGTCACGACCGAGGAATTTCTTGTTAAGTTCATGGATTGTAGCGTTATCGGTAAGGACAATATTGATAATTGTCTCAAGAGCTAATTCTTCACTCTTTAAAATATGCGTTATGAGTTTTTGTATCCGCCGTTGGTCTATCTCGGCATCTGTTTCATTGATTATCTGCTGATTACTTTTTTCCATTTATTCCGGATATGCAATACGTTTTTGATAGATACCAAGTAAGATGGGTATCATACTTTGCTGTAAAGTTTTTAATTCCTTTAGAGAAATTTCACTCTCTGAAAGTTGATCAGTATCAATTAGACGCTTGACGCTTCTCTTCACAGCATTCTCAATTTCTTCAACTGTTGGCTCATCCAGAGATTTGGTTGTTGATTCTACAATATCAGCAATCATTACGATAGCAGCTTCTTTGCTTTGAGGTTTTGGGCCATTGTAATGAAAATCCTTCTCATCTATTTTTTCTTCATGCTTAAGTGCTTCATTCATAAAAAAGCTGATCTGTGAAGTACCGTGATGCTGCTGTATAATATCGACTATAGCTTTGGGAATGTGATGCTCCCGCGCTAGCTTAACCCCATCTTCAACATGATGCTTTACTACCTGCGCACTCTGGTTCGGAGTTAGTTGATTGTGGATGTTTTCTTCTTCAGTAGTATTTTCGATAAAGTATTCGGGATTCTTGGTCTTTCCAATATCGTGATAATAACTTCCCACGCGTGACAGAATCGGGTTTGCTCCTATTGCCTTGGCAGCCGTCTCAGCAAGATTTCCCACTATTATACAATGGTGATAGGTTCCAGAAGCAACTTCAGTAAGTGATTTTAATAACGGATTACTGAAATCCGACAGCTCAAGAAGGTGTATGTTTGTGATGACAGGCAAGCGTTGTTCGATTGGAGCAAGAAGGGTCATACTACCGACGAGAGAAATTAATCCTCCTAAAACTCCCCACTTGATATCATTCAAAATTTCGAGTATTTTTGTATGTTGTATTGCACCAAAAATTAAAACAAGTCCAACAAAAAAGATCAGCATATAGAATGTGGCATTATAGAAATCTCTTCGACTTCTAGGGTTCTCAAGAGGAAGTACGGCGCTCATGCCTGACAGACAAATAATCATTGCGGGGATGATCTTCCAGTCCAACAAACCTGCTACCAGAAAATAGTTTACAAAACCAAAGATAATTGCAGCTGGAACATTGATCAGGAATGCGAGAAGAATAATGGGCAAGCCAAAAGGAAGAATATAGGCAGACCAGGTAGTGAGATTTGTTATCAGAATGAGAAGAAGTGCAATACATGCTGTGAAAAACAGAAAGGTTCTGAATAAAGAAAATGTCATTAGGAGTTCTGGATACATGAAATATGATAATATAATAAAGAGAGAAAGCACAAGAAAAATATAAATAAATTCTGCAACGTGAGAAAGGACCTGTTTTCCTGCTTGCTCTGTAAGTGTCCTTTGTTGCTCAGCCTGTTCAAGAGCATCCAATTTTCGAAGCATGTCCCCTGTTATTTTCTGATGCTCCTGCACGATCAATTCATTCTTGAGGACTTCTCCGAGTACAGGCGGAACACTTTCGCTGGCTCTTTTCTTTGCAATACCTGTTGCATCCTTATCATAGATGATATTGGGTTGTAAGATATTATTAAGAACTTTCTCAATGATACTTTTCCACTCGTCAGAGCGAAACCTTGGCGTGCGTTGATTGAGAATATAGTTGAGCGCTGTTTTTTTTGTGAAAAGTTCCTTTATAGAAACCACTTTTTCGGTATTACCCTCAACCAGAGTAATTTTTTCATTATTGGGTTCGCTTTTTAGGATTCCGACTCCAAGAACACTTTTTACCTTCACAAGCAAAAATTCAAAAAGTTGTTCGCGGGCATCTTTGTTCTCCAGAAATTTTAGCTCCTGTTCGCTGAAGCCGTACCCATCTTGATCAAAATTCAGTATTAAATCTGAATTTAGAGAATCCCGCACAAATGCCTTATCCAACAAACTGTAGAATTCATTAATATGAGACTGAACATCAAAAGTGACATCATCAGATAGTTGGTATTTTGATAATACACGCTCTTCTGCTTTTACCTGTTTATTTTTAAGGACTTCGGGGTCTTCATAAATATAGAAATTAAAGGGAGCTACGATAGTTTGATTCGAGATCTGGCCGACATTGAATGTGGATTTTCTCACAATAATTTTTTCTCTTGTAAAGAAGAAATTAACAAGAAAGATGACTATTGTGGTGATGCCGACTGCAATAAATGCCTGTGATATTTTTTTTATCGGAATATATGTTTTCATGATCTGTTCTTAAGACAACAAAAGCCCCTTATTCCGAATAATGAGATAAGGGGCTTTTAAGAATATATATCAGTCTCGGGGTATTCTAAGAATCTGGTTTGGATAAATCAAATCAGGGTCTTTGATCTGATCTGTATTCGCTCGGTAAATTTTAGGCCACTGGAACGGATCATTGTATATCTCGGGATAACTTGAAATAGTCCATAGGCATTCACCTTTATAAACTTTCCAGCTTGAGGGAAGCCCACGAGGTATTTTGAAAACCTGATTGGGATATATCAAATCCGGATCTTTGATTTGATCTCTGTTTGCTCGAAAGATGATCCCCCACTTTTCAGGATCATTATAAATATGATCGTAACCGGCGATCTTCACTAAATAATCACCTTTCACGACAGCATATTCATCCTCATAGTACTCACCATAAGGATACATATTCTCCTGAAGCATCTCAATTCTACTATCAATTTCTGCAAAATCCTGCTGGAACTGTGGAACTTTTGCAAGATCCTCACCCTTCAGGTCTTCATACTGAGCAATGAAATTCTTAATTTCCTGATTGCTTTTATAAAGCTCGGAATTAGGAAGTTGATCATAGTAATCAAGTTTGTTTTTGATCTCATTTAGTTTTTGATCGAATTCGACCAACTCACTGTGAGAGACTGTACCAATTGAGTTCATTATGCGTGTGTAGATTACATCATATTCCTGATCGAGAAGAATGATGTCTTCTTTTAGAGCTGCAATCCCTAGCTCATTCTCAGCAATTTGTGGACACGTGTTTGCCTGACGAACCTGAAGCATCATCATCTCGTTTTCCAGAGCTTCCCAGTACTTGAGGGTTTCTTCTTTGGAGAGGTCTTTGTATTCCTCTTCTGTCAGGTAGCGAACTTCTGCCTGCAGAAAAGTAGATAGTATCATCAATAAAACGAATAGCGCGATATACTTTTTCATGTTACTCCTCCCCTAAAAAACCGTCGTCTTTTAGCTGTTGTTCGTAATCCTGTAGATTTTGAAGTTCAACTTTTTTCTGTTGCAATTCCATCTGGAGTGCTTCAATTTCTGCATTTTGTGCACCAACTTGTGCTTCGCATTGTTCGACTTTTGCACGAAGGTCACCCAACTCAGTCTGGGAAATAGGCGGAGGTGGTTTATGACAACAGGCTGAAAGCACAAAAAATGCGATCAATAAAAAAGTTATGGCCTTAATTATATTCTTTCCCATACGATCTCCTTTCAGAGTATGTTTAGATGTTTCTTATTTTTCAAGCAATGGTGTGTCAAGTTTTTCTTAATTTGTTTCAAAATTCTAACTATTTATAATTGGAATACCAAGCCGGAAAAGAGATGATTTGTCACGACATTTCTCTCTTCAGCAAAGATAGCATTAGTTTTCATATGCTATCACCTCTTTGTTATGTTTAATTCTAAAAATGTAATAAACTCCAATTAAAGCAGGAACAACCGAATTGAAAAAAAATATTAAAAATGTAGCTGTCACCGCAAGTTCGGGACCAATACCATATTTTGAGAAAACTTCAATCGCAAAGGTCTCACGAAGACCAAATCCATTAAATGAAAGAGGGATAATGTGAGAAATATGGATGAGTGGTACAGAGATCATAATTTTAAAAAAATTAATATCAACGAAATTTCTCAAAAGAATAAAATATTGATAGAATGTAATAAACACAAAAATAATCTGTGCAAGCATTATTCCAGGTGTTTTTTTTAAATAATTTAATAAGTATAACTGGATATTCTCATTCTTTGTAAAAAAGGAAAAAAGATAAATTATGAACGGGAGAAATATTACTGCGATCAGAACTATTATTTTTATGATCATATTAATATCTGTGAAAAAGAAAATCGCCGCAAAAGCTGCAAAGAAGAGATTTTTCCATGTGAGGAATACTCGCTCGACTCCTATTGAAGCTAAAGTTGCTTTCTTTTTGTTATTTACAAAGTATATTTTCCCGATCACGCCAATACCGCCAGGGCCGAAAAAACGCAGTGCCAATCCAACAAAATAAGATTTGAGTACCTCATATTTCTTTGGGGTGTAGTCAGAATTCAGTTTAAGATATTTTCCCCAATTATATGCCTGAATTAGAAGCTTGATGATAGTTGTGAAAATTATAAGTAGGATTATCCATACTTTGATTGAAACAAAATCATGAATTAGCTGTTGGAATTGTATTTTTTTGAATATGAAATAAAGTATTAACGCTGTTATTATTACTTTGAGAATAATAATAATGGTTTTAGATGATTTGGATAATTTCATTTATTCAAAAATATAAGCTTATTTCCACGTCCATTTGCTGTACATACCAAGCAGAGAATAGTAGATTAAATAATAAGGGTACGCAAGAATATATAATAGATCGAAGACGCAGAATAACTCTCTATGTTTTATCAAACCAACAATCCAAAAAATTAGAAACGAAATATAATAAATCACCAATCCAAGCCAATCTTTATAGAAAATTATATGGAATGGCAAATACAGAAAGAACAAGAAAATTAACAATGATATAATTTTGTAAAGAGGAGATGATAATGAAAATTGACCATAACGACGTTTTTGTTGGTTCACATGATTTTTCACTTGGGGATGTGTATAAACTTTGCAATCTGCATTATAGATGATTTTATAATTTGTATTTTTAATAAGGTTAAGTAATTGCTTATCCTCTCCGCATGTGAAGTTCTTAATCTTCTCGAATCTATCAACTTGCTCGTAAGCTTTCTTACTTATGGAGAGATTCCTTCCATTGTTACTGAAGGGAACCCCAAGATTGATCGTCGCACAATAGAAATCCGCAGTAATGATCTGTGTAAATCTTCGAAAGGAAGAAACGTCCTTTTCTGGTGAATAACCAACAACCATTCCGATTCTATTAGATACGGATTTATTAAAAGAGTCAATCCAGTTTGAAGGTACAATGCAATCCGCATCGGTAAAAAGAAAATCATCAAATTGAGCATTTTCAATCCCTTTTTTCAATGCAAACTTTTTCCCTTTATATTCTTCACTTTTTTGCTCGACGATTATACTAAGACAGTTTGGTTTGTCTTCACAATATTTTTTAATTAATTTTGGGGTATCATCTTGTGAAGCATCATCAATGAGAATTATCTCATACAAATCCTTTGGATATTCAAGGTCATCTAAAGAACGAAAGAGTATAGGAAGATTATACTCCTCGTTTCTGCAAGGAATAATGATGGAGAATGAATGTTGATCGTGATTTTTTCTTCTATGAGAAATAAGAAGGGATAGACTAAATAAGATGAGGAAGAAGGAAAAGAGTAAAATTATTGGCATTAAATGGAAAAAATTTTTAGAAAATAAGTGTCTTCTTAATTATACATAGTTTTAAGATAGAAATCAACTATCCCGATGTTGCTCAACATGAAATAGCAAATACGAATAATAAACCGTCTTCGATAGATTCTGATAATATTACTTAGATTTTGATGTTTTGAGCTCACTCCTTATTTCTTTTCGTGCTCAAGGACATGTATTTTATCAGCTCTAATAAGAATTTTTGATACGGTTTTGCCCTCTTTGTTTTCCCACTGGTTTAGTTTCAGATTCCCTTCAACAAGAATCGGACTTCCTTTTTCTGCATTGTTTTCGATCTTCTTTGCCTGATTGCCCCACGCTTCGACATCTACAAAAGTGGTTTCATCCTGCCAGTTTCCATCTTTATCCTGGTAGGGACGATTATTAGCAATAGTGATCGTGGTAACTTTGGTTTTCTTGTCTCCGACTTCTTTGATTTCCGGATCCCGGACGATGTTCCCACCGATGATTATTGTATTTACATTGGGTGTACGTTTGCTCATTTTAATCCTCCTAATTATTTTTTTGCTTGATGAGCTTTTTTATAGATTATTTTAAACAAATTTTTGTCAAGAAAATTCTCATGAGATGTAAAATGTTAAAAGTCAGGAAAAATATTTCCTCTTGCTTTTCATTTATTGACGAGCCGTGTTAAAGCTGCCTGAGTTCAAGGTAAGTAAAACTCGCAATAATCCTGAGTTTGTCCTAGGATCATTAAATTTTTGAATATATTTCGTTGCAAGCAGCTCCCGATAACTCAACAACTCTCGTATAAAACTTTTATTTTTCAAATCATTAACCGTGAGATCAATAAGTTCAAATGCACGCTCATAGCAATGTGAGACTTTCTCAAAATCCAACTTTTCTATCCAATTTTGTGCTCGATTGATTTCATTAGCGATCATAAGAATTTTTTTATTTTAGAACTATTTAAATTTAAAAATCAAAATATCAGCAGTTAATTATCTTATTATTTTTTAAATAATCAATTATTTTATCAGCAGAATCCTTAACACACAATTTATCAGTATCAATTACTATTTCAGGGTTTAGAGGATCTTCATATGGAGCTGAGATACCGGTAAATTCCGGGATGATCCCCGCACGCGCTTTTTTGTATAACCCTTTAGGATCACGCTCTTCACAGATATTTAGTGGCGCTCTCACATATACTTCAATAAATTCACCTTTGGCCAGAAGTTCCCGATTTATATCCCTGTCTTTTCTGTAAGGAGAAATGAATGAGGTTATTGCGATCATACCTGCATCCGCAAAAAGTTTTGCAACTTCACCAATTCTGCGGATATTCTCTTCCCGATCCTCTGGTGAAAAACCAAGGTCTTTATTCAGTCCATGCCTGATGTTGTCACCATCTAAGATGAAAACCTGACATCCGGCTTCGAATAACTGTGCCTGAAGTTCAACGGCAACAGTTGATTTTCCTGAGCCGGATAAACCAGTCAGCCAGATAGCAGCACCTTTATGCCCGTTTTGCTTTTCTCTATCGTCTTTTGAGATCCCACTTTCATGCCATGTAATATTTTTGCTTTTGATTATTTTCATTCTCCTTTTCCAGCATAGAACTTTACTAAAACATCCGCGACCGGTTTTCTCATTATCCGCTGGTCAACATCCTCTCCAGCATGTAACTTTCTACGAACTTCTTTACCTGAAATATTAATAGGATGATATCCTTTGGGACCAAATTCCTTAATCAAGCCTACTCGACTTATTTCCCCGAAAAATGCTGCGAAACCAACATTCAATGGTCTTATTTGAAGGTTGCCTTTCAAATTGTTAAATATATCCTGAGCATCGAAATCTCCCCACGCAGGTGTGCCATCATCGAAAGGGGCATCAGCATGTTTTCTACCAATAATAATATCTGTAAAACCGAAATTTTGTCTATAAATAGCATGCATGATCGCTTCCTTGGGACCAGCATAAAACATCTTCACGTCCATGCCGACAAGCATAATATGATCTTTAATAGACATTCTTTTCTCTTTCCAAAGCTCTTCATCCCTGTCACCTTCTCCAATAATACCATTATTGATAAGCACTTCATAAGTTTGCATACGAACATCAGCAGGAACGTCATCAGATTTTGTCGCTCCAACAAGAGGATTAAGCACAGCACCTGCATTATATCCTTCTCTGATGAGGGTTTCCAATCCATAAACCAGTGCATATTCATGAGCTCGGTGTAAGGGATTTCGTGTCTGAAAGGCGACAATCCTCTCCCATCCTTTATCCTTAAATATCTTTCTCGTTTCCTCTGGAGAAAACATATACTTCTCGAAATAATGAGTATGCTTGGGTTCTAGAGCCCAGATTTCTCCACCGAGTAAGTAATCTCTTGGGTCATCATTCACTATTTTGGGACCCGGATGATCATTTCTACCCGTTCCATATACAGAGAGATTGTATTTATCTTTATCAAAGTAAAATATGTCTGTTATTTTTAATGAACCTATTAGTTCATCATTCTCGTTTTTTATGGCGACAGTCTCACCAATTCGTAATTTATCCATCTCATCTTTGAAGATTGGGAAAGAAATTGGAATAGTCCATGCATATTTTTTCCCATTTCTTTCTATAATTTCTTCTTCAAGAACTTTGTTAAATTCTTTCTCATCCATAGGACCAATAAGTGGTGATAGCAATCCATTTGCAATACTATAAAACATTGAGAGGTCAGCATCACTTATTGTGTAGACTTTTTTATCCTTAATTGCGTTAATAAAGTCCCTTCCCTTATTTTCTGGAATGATTCGATTCACCAATCCCATTCCACCGTGAGGTTCAGGTAATTTCTGTGCCTTAATTAATTTTCCTTTTTGATTTATTTAATAAAAATTTTCCCAAGAGTTAACAATCCAAGACCAATTGTTACGATGGCAATTATTAATCGTAATTTATCTGTATTCATTTTTTTTACGGTTATCCCCGCTAGTGGCACAGAAAGAATACCTCCAAATACAAGAAACGGCGCTAACGTCCAATCGATTGCTTTATTCAAAGATAAATACATAATTAATCCAACCAGACAAGTCAGCCCTTCAGCAAAAGAAGTAATGCATATTCGCTTTTTCTTGAAAGTCTCATGTGTTATTTTATTGCCTTTTGAAGGAAGGGCTGCAGAAGTTCATCTTCAACATTCATCCCCAATTCAATATCCGGTTTTGTTGACCCATGGAAATCTGATCCTGCTGTAATCAGCAGCCCATATTTATCTGCAAGATATTTATAAAATCTAATCTGCTCTGGAGTGTGTTGAGAATAAAATACTTCTATTCCCATTAATCCAAAATCTGTAAGTTCTACAATCAGTTCTTCAAGTTCATCATTAACAAGTCTGGTCTGATATGGATGGGCTATCACAGGAATTCCACCTGCATTGCGAAGAAGTTTTATTGCTTTTTGGGGAGGTAATCTTTTCTTATTAAGATACAAAGGTTTTCCCTTATCGAGATACTTATCAAAGGCTTCTTGATAGCAACTCACGTATCCTTTCCTTGCAAATAAATGTGCAAAGTGAGGTCTACCGATTAGTTCCCCGCCTGCTTCTTTTTCCAGTTCTTCAAGAGTAATATCAAAGCCAAAGGTTTTCATATTCCCTATCATCTTCTTATTTCGATTGAGACGGAAATCTTGCAATTCTTTAAGTGTGCTATTGAGTTCAGCTTGGTTCGGATCAAACCCATAACCAAGAATATGAAGTGTTTTCGGAAATTCTGCACTTATCTCAACGCCATTTATGAAGATGAGTTCATCCGGCACTGACGTGATTTGCGATAAGCCATCAATGGTATCATGATCTGTAAGAGATAAATATTTAAGTTGTTTTTTTGCAGCTTCAAGAACAAGTTTTTCCGGAGAATAGGTTCCGTCAGAAGCGGTGCTGTGTGTATGTAGGTCAAGTAGCATTTTGTTTTCCTGGCGCACTTCGCGCCCCTCACTTACGTTTTGAATTTTCTGTAAGTGACTTAATATAGGACGGTTATGTTATTATTAATTTTTTATTTTTTATTTAAGAATTTATTGAATTCTTTTTTTAGGACATCAACTTTATCGGTTTTTTCCCATGTGAAATCAGGATCATTTCTTCCGAAGTGACCATATGCAGCAGTCTTCTGATATATAGGTCGCTGAAGATTGAGATGCGTAATGATTCCTTGGGGGGTCAATGGAAAATATTTTCTGATAAGATCAATAATCTGTTCATCATCAAGCTTACCAGTTCCGAATGTGTCGACCCATAGGTTTAAAGGTTCATTAATTCCAATCGCGTAAGAAATCTCTATCTCAAATCTATCGGCGATACCTGCAGCAACAATATTTTTGGCTATATATCGAGCCATATACGCAGCGCTGCGATCTACTTTTGATGGATCTTTACCAGAGAATGCGCCCCCCCCATGACGACCCATTCCACCATAAGTATCAACGATTATCTTTCTACCAGTCAAACCAGCATCAGCTTGAGGACCGCCAATCACAAACTCTCCGGTAGGGTTGACATGAAAGACTGTTTCCTTATCAAGATAATCTCCACATACCGGTTTTATCACATGCTCAATAATGTCTTCCCGAATTTTATCTTTTTCAATGCCAGCAGCATGCTGATTAGACACGACAACTGTATGTACCCGTCTGGGAACAGAATTATTATCATATTCAATTGTTACCTGTGCTTTTCCATCTGGTCCTAAATAAGGAATTATCCCGTTTTTACGAACCTCAGAAAGCTTTCTCGTTAATTTATGAGCAAGCATGATCGGTAATGGCATATATTCTTCAGTTTCAGTACAAGCATAGCCAAACATCATCCCTTGATCGCCGGCTCCTTGCATATGGTGAGCTGCCTTGTCAGCATCCACTCCGAGAGCAATATCATGCGATTGAGGAATTATACTACAGAACACTCCACAATTTTCATAATCTATTCCAAGTTTACTGTAAGTGTAGCCAATCTTTTTAAGAGTATCTCGTACGATTTTATCGATATCGACAAAACCCTTTGTGGTAATTTCTCCAAAAACCCAGACAGCACCATTCTTGACAGCAGTTTCAGCTGCAACTCTTGAATTTTTATCCTGTCTAAGACATTCATCGAGAACTGCATCGCTTATCTGATCACATATTTTGTCAGGATGTCCCTCTGTTACAGACTCCGAACTGAAAAGATATTTTTTCTTATTCATAATTTAGCGCCTTTTTCTAATATCTATAATACTCTGGCTTATAAGGTCCCTGGACAGGAACACCAATATATTTTGCCTGCTCATCAGTCAGGCGGGTCAATTTTGCATTAACTTTGTCAAGATGCAAAAGTGCAACTTCTTCATCAAGTTTTTTAGGTAATCTATACACTTTTTTATCATAATTATTATTCCATAATTCCATCTGGGCAAGTACCTGGTTTGTGAAAGAATTACTCATTACAAATGAAGGATGCCCGGTCGCATTACCAAGATTGACCAATCTCCCTTCTGAGAGAAGAATAATTGAGTGTCCATCTGGAAATTGTATTTCATCAACCTGAGGTTTGATATTTATCTTTTTGACTCGGTGAGTATCATACAATTTATCGACTTGGATTTCATTGTCAAAATGTCCAATATTACAGACAATTGCCTTATCTTTCATATTCTGCATATGCTCTACACGGATCACGTCTCTGTTACCTGTAGCAGTGACAAAAATATCCCCCTCTTGGATAACATCTTCGAGGACTGTAACTTTGAATCCTTCCATAGCTGCCTGAAGAGCACAGATAGGATCTATCTCAGTGATAATTACTCGAGCACCAAAACCCTTCATGGATTGTGCACATCCCTTACCAACATCACCGTAGCCGCATACAACAACAACTTTACCTGCAACCATTATATCGGTACCTCTCTTAATACCGTCTGCAAGTGATTCCCTGCAGCCATAAAGATTATCAAATTTTGATTTTGTAACTGAATCATTAACATTGATTGCAGGAAATAGTAATGTGTTGTCTTTCATCCTTTGATAAAGCCGATGGACTCCGGTGGTTGTTTCTTCGCTTACGCCTTTGATATGTTCTGCTATCTGATGCCAACGGTCAGGAAACTCAATAATATCTTCCAGTATTGTCTTATGAAGAACACCAAGTTCTCTACTCGAAGTATCGGGCAGAGGGATTGTTCCGGTTTTTTTGTATTCATCTTCTAATCGAACACCTTCATGAACAAACAAAGTTGCATCTCCCCCATCATCCACGATAAGATCAGGTCCTTCTTTATCGCTGAATAAAAGAGCTTGTTTTGTACACCACCAATATTCTTCAAGAGTTTCACCTTTCCATGCAAAAACTGGAATCCCATCTTTCGCGATCGCTGCTGCAGCATGATCCTGTGTGGAAAAAATGTTGCAGGAAGCCCATCTTATATTCGCACCCAACTCAATAAGTGTTTCTATTAACACAGCAGTCTGGATCGTCATATGAAGACTGCCTGTAATTCGAGCTCCTCGTAAAGGTCTGGCAACAGAATATTTTTTTCTGAGCGCCATTAAACCCGGCATCTCAACTTCTGCAAGCTCAATCTCTTTTCTGCCAAATTCCGCTAATTTGATGTCTGTGATCTTGTAATCTTTATTTTTCATATCTACATAATAAAGTATTAAGTTATTATTTGTAAATAAATTTAAAGAAAAAGAAAAGTCGAATCTTTTAAATAAAAATGGATAAATGTTTTCTTAAATTTTTCTCCCCTTAAATACAATATTCCCAAGAGATGTTTTACTGGTTTTAAAATAATATAAAACATATCTCCCCTCTTGCTAAAATTTTCAGTTAATTTTGTGCCCTTAGAATTAATTATCGGTCTCAATAAATTTCTTATCTGTTCTTTCTGCTACGGGTATGCGAATTCGATGCCCTCTCCTATTGACTTCAGATTCTTCATTTTTTCTTCCAATATCCTCTTCTGGATCTTTAGGGTCTTCAAAAACAGTTTCCAAGAACTCATCAAAAAAAGACGTTATACTATTCCAATATAATTCATCTGATTGGGCAGTTGGTCCAACAAAAGAGTCAAAAGCAAAAAGTGTAGAATATAGAAATAAACTAAGTGCGAAAATTAATACTATTGTTACATATGCTTTCTTTTTCATCTTTTTTCTTTTATAAATTATTTTTCGGATATTCGATTCAGACAAATTTCTTTGTCAACAAAAAATAAAATAAATAGTTATTTATCTTATACTATTTTTTATAACCTGTATTACATAATCCTTCTGCTCAATATTTAATTCAGGATAAATTGGAATTGATACAACTTCTTTTGCAGCTTTTTCTGATTCCGGAAGGTCACCTTCTCTGTATCCTAAATAAGCGAAACATTCTTGAAGATGTAGAGGAACAGGATAATAGATCGCGTTCCCAATATTCGCTTCATTGAGTTTATCTTGCAATTCATCTCTCCTGGGAGTACCAATTGTATATTGATTATAGATCATTTTGTTATATGATTCAACAAAAGGAGTAACAACCAGGTCTTTCAAATGTTCATTATAATATTCCGCATTCTTCTGACGACCTTTATGCCACTCTTCGAGGTAAGGAAATTTTTCTAGAAGTACTGCTGCCTGAATTGTGTCAATGCGGAAATTTCCACCAATTATTTTATGATAATACTTGGGATTGCTTCCATGCTGACGTAATATTCTGATCTTTTCTGCGAGTTCATCATTATTAGTAGTAACAAGCCCACCATCTCCACAAGCGCCAAGGTTTTTACTCGGGAAAAAAGAAAAACATCCCACATCTCCTAATGATCCAGCGCGTTTTCCTTTATATTCAGAACCAATTGCCTGAGCCGCATCTTCAATAACAACAAGATCGTGCTTCTTTGCAATTTCATTAATCTTATCCATTTCTACACACTGGCCAAATATATGAACCGGCACTATAGCTTTTGTATTCTCAGTAATCTTTTCTTCAATAAGGTCGGGATCAATATTATAGGTTTTAGGATCAATATCCACAAACACGGGTTTTGCGCCAACACGAAATATGGAACCTGCAGTGGCAAAGAAAGTAAAGGGAGTTGTAATTACTTCATCACCTTCACCTATATCAAATGCCATAAGTGAGATAAGAAGCGCATCAGTGCCGGATGTAACTCCGATTGCATGTTTGCATTGGCAATACTCAGCGAGTTTTTCTTCTAATTCTTTTATTTGAGGACCGTTTATAAATCTTTTAGAATCAAACACATCCTTGATTGCTTGTAGTACATTATTTTTCATGGGCTCATATTGAGCATTTAAGTCGAGCATTGGGACTTTCATGAATTTCTCCTTCTATTTATCAAGATTATTTTTTAATAGCTGTTTCTCGTTGACATCTCTAAGTACTCTTGCCGGGTGCCCAAGTACTACTTTTTCTTTGGGAACATTATTTGATACTACTGAACCAGCTGCTACCATTCCGTCCTCTTCAATTATCTTGCCAGGGAGGATAGTTGCATTTACACCGATCCTTGCACCAGTTTTTAACGTAACACCCTTGAAGTGTTTGTAACGCTCTTTATCACGAGCCATATAATTGTCATTACTTGTTGCAACACAGGGAGCGACAAAGCAATAATCGCCGACTTCAGAATATGCTGTGATATATACGTTGGTCTCAAATTTACATCTGCTGCCAATTGTTACAAAATTTTCAATAGTGACATTTCTTCCGATTATATTTACATCAGCGATCGTTACATTTTCTCTAATGGTTGAAGAATCTGCGATAAGGTTCTTATTACCGATTACAGAACCCACATAGATCACTACATTTGCTCCGATAAGACAATCATCACCAATCTTTGCAGGATTAAATTTTTTAGGTTTGAAAATACTTCTGGGCGAAAAGAGTGGTTCTTTACCAATGATAGAAGCATCATCAATCCTTACTCCGCTACCGATTTCCGAACCCTGATGAATAATAACATTGTGTCCGATGAGACAATTATCACCAATTGTAACATTATCTTCTATAATAACGTTCAATCCAATTTTTGTCTCTTTTCCGATATGTGCTTTTTTTGAAATGAATTCTTTCATTACTCTCCCTATAAAATATCTTCAGGTTTCCCAAAATTATCTAATGAATTTTGTGCTGCCATTAAAACTTTTAGTACATCAAGACCATTTTGACCACCTGTGAGAGGTTTCTTTTTATTTATTATGCACTCTATAAAATGACCGTCCTCTCTCTTCAGAGGTTCTGTAAGAATTACTTTGGGAATCGAGATATCACCATCATGAATGGACATTGATTCGGCATAAGAGTCATAAGATGCGTCCCATCCGTCAACACCTTTATCATAAATTCTTATCTTCTCACGAATTTCCATATCATCAAATGTAACCATTTTTTCACTTCCAACTATAGTAAATTTGCGAATTTTATGCGGATCAAGCCAGCTGACTTGACCTGTAGCAATTGTTCCATTTTCAAAATAAATAGTAAAAAAAACAACATCGTGTATATTGTTTTTCTTTTGTAAAAAGCTCTGCCCTGTTGCTGATACTCTTACGGGTTTTGAATCTATGAGATAGAGCATGATCGAGATGTCATGTGGGGCAAAACTCCATAATGCATTTTCATTAGATCGCACCTTCCCCAAATTTACACGCTGAGAATAAAGATAAAGCATATCCCCTATCTTTTTTTCATCAACGAGTTTTTTCAAGAAATCAACTGCACCATGATACAGAAGCAAGTGTCCAACCATCAAAACAAGATCTTTTTGATCTGCAAGATCAACTAGTTCCTGTGCTTCATTAATATCTAAGGTTATCGGTTTCTCAACTAAACAATGTTTTCCATGCTTTAAAGCATCCTTCGCAATCTCGTAATGAGTTTCTGCACTTGATGAAACAACAATTGCATCAATATCCGAGTTTCTAGTGAAGTCTGTATATTCCTTTGATGTTTTAAGTTCAGGGAATTGAGTTTCTACTCTTTTTAAATTCTTATCACTGAGATCACTGACGCCTACAAGTTCGCATGAACTTAAATTATTAAAAGTCCTCACATGATTGAAACCCCATGATCCTGAACCTACAACTGCAACTCTTGGTTTTTTCATTATTCTACTTAATCCTTTCTTACTTCCTTTACTCATCATCAAGTAAAGCTATATTTTTCGAATTGACCTCGATTGCCACAGCTTGTTTTATTAAGTCAATATTTAATACTAATTTGTATGATCCCTTTATGTAAGATATCTTTCCTTCATAGTTTTTAAAAGGTCCTCGGACAATTTTTACTCTTCTCCCGCGTGTAAGAAATTTGTGCGTAACCAATTTCACTCCCTCATTTTGGGCTTCATGTATCTGTTTAAGTTCTCGAATAAGTTGCGCCTGATCGGGTGCTTCAATGAATGCACAAAGTAACCCAGTACGATATAATTGAATCTTTTGCTCATAAGAGCAGTTACAAAAAATATAGCTCGAGAATAATGGCTTTTTAAATGTTATCGCTCTGTCCTGATAATACCTCACACTCTCTTGCAAGGGCAAATAATAGGAAATATCATAATTAATACAGCTCTTGGCTACTTTCTTTTCATGGCGGGGTTTAGTATACACGGCATACCAATTACTATCCTCAATGAATTTTAATTCTCCAAACAACTCACTAATTTCATTATTATCGTACGACATATTTATTATTTAAATCCGAATTATTTTGAATGAGATGTGTGAAATCATAAATTTCTGTCAATAAATCCTTCAAAGAATTTGCAATAAAAAAATGGCATGATTAAATTAATGATCATGCCATTCTTGCGTGACAATACTTGATTCTCTATCTTCTAAAGTTACTTCGATTATCTCTTTTCGGACGTGCTTCATTGACTTTCATGGCGCGACCTTTAAGGTCTTTTCCATCTAAGTCAGCAATTGCTTTTTCAGCGTCAGCAGGTTCTGTCATTTCTACAAATCCAAAACCTTTTCCGTCAATGATAGTAACCTCAACCACTTCGCCAAATTCAGCAAATAATTCTGAGAGATCGTCTTTTGTGACTGAATAATCAAGATTTCCCACATAGAGTTTTTTACCTTGCATGCTTTCTATTCTCCTATTTTTT
>Ga0307991_1000178_pt1 | contig 48324 bp, 45 predicted proteins | sample EllFjometagen131_FD_203146 | JGI IMG/M metagenome (GOLD analysis project Ga0307991, IMG submission 203146) | Marine microbial communities from Ellis Fjord, Antarctic Ocean - #131 | ecosystem: Environmental > Aquatic > Marine > Unclassified | place: Southern Ocean | collected 2014-10-08 | reverse complement strand
TAATATTCAATTTTATGAGGTGGAAAAGCACAAGAGAATAGCATTTCCGTTTTCAACAATTATTTTGACTTTAATTGGCGTTTCTTTATCAAGCCGTAAACAAAGAGGCGGTATAGGACTTTCTCTCAGCACAGGATTGACGGTAAGTTTTGCTTTTATACTGTTTATGCAGGTCTCAACAACTTTTTCAACTATGGGAAATTTGAACCCTGTAATAGGTGTATGGATGCCAAATATACTTTTTGGAGTAATCAGTATTTATTTGCTTAAAATTGTTCCAAAATAAAGCAGTCATTAGCATATACTAGTTATTACAAGGCAAAATCTACTTAAATTATAAAAAATTATTAATCCCGTAGAATACAATTATACTATTACTTTTTAAAATCTTGTCCCATTAATTATGCTTCGCAATAAACGGGATAAATTTTTTTAGCAAGTTTTTTTATACTGAAACAACCCTGAAACAATATTGAATCAGGCAACTGCCTGACAACATAAAGTTCAGGATGACGTTGTTCAACACAAGTTTTTGTAAATATAAAGCAGTGGCAGTCGCAGTGGCAGTCGCAGTAAAGTTAATTTTAAAAGTATTAGGAATGAATGGAGGTTTCAAAAGTTTAAAAGTTTATCAGTTAGCTTATAGATTAGCAATGGAGATATTTGAAATATCAAAAAAGTTTCCAAAAAAAGAAACTTATTCATTAACGGATCAAATAAGAAGATCATCAAGATCAGTATGTTCCAATATAGCAGAAGCATACAGAAAAAGAAGATATCCAAAAAACTTTACAAGCAAAATATGTGACGCTGATGGGGAATCAAGTGAAACTTTGGTATGGATTGATTTTGCAAAAGATTGTGAATATATTAACATACAAATTCACCAATCATTAATTATTAGATATGAAGAAGTCGGTAAAATGTTGGGAAGTATGGCAAATAATCCAGAAAAATTTACCCCAAAATAATAGATTATACTGCCACTGCCACTGCTACTGCTACTGCCACTATCTTATTATTTGTTTGTAGCCTTGTGCTACGTTAAAAATTTTTAATATAAAAATATTCTGTCATTTAAATAAAAAAAATTATTTTTGTAAATTTTAAAACTAAAAATATGGCAAAAAAGAAAGATACTACAGAAGAAAGAATTGTTGCTGTTGAGGAAGGACTTAGTAAAACAGAGCAATTTATAGAAAAGAATCAAAAGATTATATTAATTGTTCTTGGTATAATAATTGTAATTGTTTTGGCTTATATGGGATATAAAAAATATATTCTTAAGCCCAAAGAGATAGAAGCACAATCACAGATGTTTATGGCAGAAAAATATTTTGAGCAGGATTCTTTGGACTTAGCAATCAATGGTGATGGCAATTATTTGGGTTTTGTTGATATTATTGATGAATATAGGATAACAAAATCGGCTAACTTAGCCAATTATTATTTAGGAATATGTTATTTAAAAAAAGGTGAATTTAATGACGCTATCAAATATCTTAAAAAATTCAAATCTAAAGATCAAATTGTGGCACCTATGGCTATTGGTGCTATTGGCGATGCTTATATGGAGTTAGGTGACAAACAAAAAGCAGCAGATTATTATCTTGAAGCAGCTAATAAAAATGATAATGATTTTATATCCCCTTTGTTTTTAAAAAAAGCAGGGCAGACTTATGAAGAGTTAAATAAATTTGATAAAGCTGCTGAAGTATATAAAAAAATACAAAAAGAATATAATAAAAGTTTTGAAGCAAGAGAGATTGAAAAATATATAGCCAGAGCAGAAGGGTTAAGTAAAAAAAAATAATTCAATAATTTTGTTAAAATGTCTTCAAATCTTAAAAATCTATCCGAATATAATAAAGATACAATTCCTTCGGCACAAGGTATGACTTTTGCAATAGTTGTTTCTGAATGGAACTCAGAGATTACTGATGCCTTACTGGAAGGTGCTTATTCAACATTGATAAAAAACGGAGCATTAGAAGGTGATATAACAGTAAAGCATGTTCCCGGAAGTTTTGAATTATCATTAGGTGCTCAATATGTTATTGAGTATGCTAATGTTGATGCTGTTATTTGTCTTGGCTGTGTTATTCAAGGCGAAACACGACATTTTGATTTTATATGTAACTCTGTTTCAAAAGGAATAACAGATGTAAATTTATATTATAACACTCCTGTCATATTTGGTGTTCTTACTACAAATGATAAACAACAGGCAAAAGACCGTTCCGGAGGTAAATATGGCAATAAAGGAGTGGAAGCCGCTATATCCGCAATAAAAATGATTAGATTAGGAGATGAACTTACTGAAAATAAGTTTATATAAAATAGAAAACTTTCCAAAATAAAAATCGTAGGTTTAAAATTTAATTTGGTTTAGTTTATTATAATAATCGGAAATCTGCAGTCAACAGTTAACAATTTGTTTTGCCGATTTGTTTTATATAGATACCGGAGCATTAATCATAAATTCAAAATTAATTAGGAAAGATATATTGAACCGACATCAAAAGAATTTTTTTACAGATAAAAATGCTATTAAAATGAACAAAGACCTAGGAATTGTTTTTATAGGAACACCTGAGTTTGCTGTTGCATCATTAGATGCTTTGATTAAAAATAAAAATAATGTTGTCGGTGTAATTACATCTCCTGATAAACCTGCTGGCAGGGGAAGAAAAATAAAGTATTCAGTTGTAAAAGAATATTCTCTTAAACATAATTTAACATTATTACAACCAACAAATTTAAAAGATAGTAATTTTATTAAAGAATTACGTTCATTAAGAGCTGATTTGCAGGTTATAGTAGCTTTTAGAATGCTCCCCGATGTTGTATGGGATATGCCTCGCTTAGGCACATTTAGCATACATCCTTCATTATTACCTCAATATAGAGGTGCTGCACCTATTAACTGGGCAATTATAAATGGCGAAACACAAACAGGCGTAACATCTTTTTTTCTAAAACATAATATTGACACAGGTAATATTATTTTTAAAGAAAAAATAACTATTGAGCCAGAAGAAACAGCAGGAGAACTCCACGATAAGTTAATGAATTTAGGAGCAGAATTAACTGTTAAAACAGTTGAAGCTATTCAGTTAGGTAATTATTTAACTACTAATCAGCATGATTTTTACAATAAAAATAAAAAATTTAAAAATGCACCTAAAATATTAAAAAAAGATTGCAGAATAAATTGGAACGACTCTGTTGATAATATCTATAACTTTATAAGAGGACTTAGCCCATATCCTGCTGCTTATACAGAATTTATTTCTCCTGATAATAAAAAATATTATATTAAAATTTTTAAGATATTAAAAGAAAAAATGAGTATTAGCTATAAAACAGGAAAAATTGTTACTGATGGTAAGAATAACATAAGCATTACTGCTATTGATGGACTAATACATTTACAGGAATTACAACTATCAGGAAAAGGGAAAATAAGTATAAAAGATTTTTTAAGAGGATTTAAAATAAATAATAGTTGGAAAGTGTAGTTTTTTTTGTATTTTTTTTTAGATAAATTTAAAAGTTTAATGATTTTTTATGATTAAATTAATTTTTATCACTATTGTCCGACTAAATTTAAAAATTTAGGTAAAATCGTTTCTAAATATTATGAGATTCCTCGCTCCGTTCGGAATGACAGTGTTATTTAGAGTTCGCCTTCCCAACATAATGAAGTTGTCATTCCGAACGGAGTGAGGAATCTACTATTATAAGTTCTAATTTTATTTTTAGTCGGACACTAATGTAGTTTTATCTGTAAATAATTTTATTTTTTAACTAAAAAACATACTTATTTCTGCTATAATATCCTGTTTTTACTGAAAGTTATTAACAAAAAGCGCTATTTATTAACAATTTTAATGTTTTTTTAAAAAAACTTGCTGGTTTAAAGAAATAGATTATCTTTGCAAATAATTAATTCAATTTATTTATTAATTTAAAAAAATAAGATATGAACAAAGCACAATTAATTGATTCAATAGCTAAAGAAACTAAATTAACAAAAGTTGATGCAAGAAAAGCATTAGATTCTTTTGTAAGTGTTACCTCTAAATCATTAAAAAAAGGTGATAGAGTTGCTCTGGTTGGTTTCGGTTCTTTTTCAATTGCAAAACGTTCTGCCAGATTAGGTAGAAATCCACAAACTGGTAAAGAAATTAAAATTGCAGCAAAAAAAGTTGTAAAATTTAAAGCCGGTAGCGATTTAGCAACAAAAGTTAGATAGTTTTTGAATCTTAAAAAAATGAAAAAAGTCCTGATGTTTATCAGGGCTTTTTTTGTTTTGGGAAACTTCATATTTGAATTCTATGAAGTATCCTCTCAAATTATAATGGTAAAAGTTACTATTCAGGTATCTGTTTCAGATGAATTAACAATTTACTATTGTTTCGGCTTTGCTCAACAACTACATATTTATATGCTTATAAGTCGGCAAAATAAATTGCTGACTGCAGATTGCCGACTGCTTATTATTTAAACTAAGCAAAAATTATCAATATTTTTTTCAAGATGAAACTTGTGCTGAGACCTGTGCTGAATTCATTTCAGTATTTATTTCAGTATAGTTATGAATATTTAAAACATTGATTCATATTGTTTTAAGTTAAGCTCTTTAATCATTTCTTTAATTTCATTTTGTAATTGTCTGTTTAAAGGTGCTCCTTTATTTTTTCTCTCCATATATGTAAGATATTCTTTTTCACCAGAAGTATAAATTTTATCATATCCGGGCATTTTTTTAGAAGCACGTAAAGTCCTTAATATATCTCCTGTGGTTTTTTTAAATTTATCTAATTCTGTAAATGCTAAAATATTAATAGCAATAAAGAAATGTCCGATATGATGAGGGACTTTCCCTCCTTTTTCGTTGAGTCCTGTAAGCATATTCATAAATCTGCCTTGTTGCAAGGCAGCAGAGAGTATCTCTACAACAGTAGCATATCCATAACCTTTATATCCTGCTGTCTCATCGCCAACACCACCAAGAGGAACCAAAGCAGCATTTCCTTTTACCAAATCAATAAGAATTTGTTCGGAATCAGTTCTTATTTCTCCTTTTCTATCTATAACCCATCCTTTAGGAATATCTTTATTTTTTTTGGCATAGACCTCAATTTTACCGCGTTGAGCCACAGAAGTAGCACAGTCAAGGGAAAACGGGAATTTTTCATCCGAAGGCATTGCAAAACTTAAAGGATTGGTTCCCAACATATTTTCAACGCCAAAGCTAGGTGCTATTGATGGTCTGGCATTAGTTCCTGATATTCCAATCATTCCTGCATCAACAGCCATAAGAGGATAATATCCTGCAATGCCATAATGATTAGAGTTTCTTACAACAGCCATTCCCATTCCAAATTTTTTAGCTTTATCTATTGCTATTTGCATAGATTTTTTTGCAATGACATGCCCTATACCATTATGTCCGTCAATGACAGCAGTAGCAGGACTTTCTTTTACTATTTCCAAATTAGTTACAGGATTTAATATGCCTTGTTTTATTTTATCATAATACATTGATTTTAAGCGGTTTATACCGTGAGAATCAATACCTTTTTTATCAGCGGTAATTAAAATATTAGCACAGATTTTGGCATCATCTTTTTTAACACCGGATTTTTTAAACACATCAATAATAAATCTTTCAAGGGTTTTAAAATCAACCCATATAATTTTTTCTGTCATTTTTTTATCTTTTTTAAAGTAAATTTATAAAATCAAAAGTAATAAAAATTATTGTAATTTTGTTTTTATACTAATTTTATCAGATAAAATGAAAATTTTAGGTATTTCAGCTTTTTATCACGATTCTGCGGCTGCTATTGTGCAGGATGGAAAAATTATTGCAGCTGCACAGGAAGAACGTTTTACAAGAAAAAAATATGACCCTTCTTTTCCTGTAAATGCTATTAAATATTGTTTGCAATATTCTGTTACTTCTATAGATGAATTGGATGCAATTGTTTTTTATGATAAGCCATTATTAAAATTTGAACGATTATTAGAGACATATTATGCTTTTGCACCGAAAGGATTAAAATCTTTTGTTTCTGCAATGCCTGTTTGGTTAGAAGAAAAAATGTTTTTAAAAAAAGTTATATTTAAAGAGTTAAGTAAAATTGAGAAATATAACAGGCATAAAATAAAATTATTGTTTCCTGAGCATCATCTGTCTCATGCAGCAAGTGCTTTTTATGCTTCTCCTTTTGAAGAGTCAGCAATATTAACTATTGATGCTGTTGGTGAATGGGCTACTGCTTCGTTGGGCTTTGGTAAAAAAAACAAAATTAAAATTTTTAAAGAGTTAAGATTTCCTCATTCTGTTGGATTATTATATTCAGCATTTACTTATTTTTTGGGCTTTAAAGTAAATTCAGGAGAGTATAAGTTGATGGGATTGGCTCCTTATGGCAATCCAAATTCTGAAAATGTTAAAAAGTTTATAAAAATTATTAAAGAAAAATTAGTTGAGATAAAGCAAGATGGTTCAATATGGCTAAATCAAAATTATTTTAATTATGCCACAGGATTAAGGATGGTAAAAGATAAAAAATGGAAAAAATTATTTGGTTTTGCAAAAAGAACTCCTGATTCTAAATTAGAACAGCAGCATTGCGACCTTGCTTATGCTATCCAGAATATAACAGAAGAGATTGTAATTAATATGGCCAAACAGGTAAAAAAAATTACAAACTCAAAATATTTATGTTTAGCCGGTGGTGTCGCTTTAAATTGTGTTGCAAACGGGAAATTATTAAAAGATAAAATTTTTGAGGATATATTTATTCAGCCGGCAGCAGGAGATGCAGGAGGTGCAATAGGTGCGGCTTTAGCAACTTATTATATTTATTATAATAAAGAAAGAAAACTTAATGATGATTTTGATGGTATGAATGGTTCTTATCTTGGTCCTGAATTTTCAAATTCTGATATAGAAATATGTTTAAAAAAATGCAATGCTATATATAAAAAATATGATGATTTTGATGAATTGACAGATAGAGTAGCATCATTAATTGCAGAAGGTAATGTTACAGGATGGTTTCAGGGTCGTATGGAATTTGGTCCAAGAGCTTTGGGAAATCGCAGTATTATTGCTGATGCAAGAAATCCTGAGATGCAGAAAAAAATAAATTTGAATATAAAACATAGGGAAAGTTTTAGGCCTTTTGCTCCTTCTGTTTTAGAAGAAGATATAAGTGAGTTTTTTGATTTAGATGTAAAATCTCCTTATATGCTTGTTGTTGCTAACGTTAAAAAAAACAGAAGAAAACATTTGCCTGATAATTATATGCAGTTATCTGTTTATGATAAAATAAATTATATAAAGTCCGATATTCCTTCAATCACTCATACTGATTTTTCAGCAAGAATTCAAACTGTACATAAAAAAACCAATGAAAAATACTGGAAATTAATTAGCAAATTTAAAGAAAAAACAGGTTATGGAATACTTTTAAATACAAGCTTTAATATAAGAGGAGAACCAATTGTATATACACCTGAACACGCTTATAAATGTTTTATGAAAACAGAAATGGATTATCTTGTTATGGGTAATTATTTATTACATAAAAAATTAAATGTTTTATGAATAGATTTGAAAAACATCCTTTTAAGGCAAAAATTATATTAACATTAATTGTTATATTTTTCGCATTTATAATTCTGTTTTTTACAGAAATGACTATAGGATATTTTTCATATAAAAATAAAAGATTTATAAGATTAAGAGAAAATCCTCCTTATATGGATTTGAAAACATATTTAGATAAAAATAGAATTAAACGGAAAATAAATAAATATTTATATAATAATGATAAAATAAAAAAAGAAAAATTAGAAAATATAAGACCAAAAAAATATAGAATCAGAACTGACGAAAATGGATTTATAAAACCAGGTAAAATCCATAATAATGCTGATTTAAATATTTTTTTTGTTGGAGGTTCTACTACCCAGTGCGGAATTGTTGATGAAAAAAACAGGTTCCCTTATTTAGCAGGTCATATATTAGAAAAAAAAACAGGACTGAAAATTAACTCATTCAACTCCGGCGTACCTGGAAATAATTCTTTTCATACTATAGATATTCTGCTAAATAAAATATTAGCTTATAAACCACAAATAGTTGTTTTTATGCATAATGCAAACGATTTGGATATATTAATACCTTATGGAACTTATTGGAATAATAATCCATACAAATCTTTAATAACATATTTTAATGATGGTATAAGTAAAGAAAAAGAGAATAATAATATAATTTTTCCTGTATTATGCGAAAGAACTCATAATACATATTTAAAACTTTTAAAATACTGGAACCCATCTTCATCTTTTGAACTTGCCGGAAAGAAAATTTTTATTAACAAAAATAATATAATAAGTCAATATAAAAAAACTTTAAAAACTTTTGTTTGTATTTGTAAAATCTGGGATATAGAACCTGTTTTAATGACACAAAAAACATCATTAGAATGGGACAGTATAAATATGATAACTGAAATACCTGACAGTTTTGAATATATTATGCCTAAATATCCTCTGCGCGACTCTGCTATGATAAATATAATTTGTTTTTTTTCATATCACTTTTAATAATATTATAAGAGAGGTTGCAAAAGAAGAGAAAATAACTTTAATAGATTTAGAAAAAGAAATACCTTATTATGATGAGAGTAAATATATATATGACATTATGCATTATAATGATTCCGGTTCTGTTTATGTAGCTAAAATAATATCAGAACATTTGCTAAAATTGATAAAACAAAAAAATTATATCCCCGCTTCTTCTTATAATTTATTGAATGATAAAACCAAATCAAAATGATGAAAGCAAAGCCGATTATTATAATCCAGCTGATAATATTGCTATTTATATCATCTTGTAACATTAACAAAGATAAATTTGACGAAAAAAGTTTTGTTTTAAAAACAAATTTCCCAAAATCAAATATCATTAGATTAACAAACAATGGCTCCGGGACAGCAGTTTTTAAAATGAAAATAAATAATAATTTATTTTATAATAATGATGATATAATTAATGCAGTTATAAGTATGAAGCCGGAATTTTCTGATGAGCCGATAGAAAGAAAAGCATGGAGATTTGTTTGTGATAATATTTATTACGATGAATCTTTAACAAACCAAAATTGGCACTATTTACCTTATGTATTAGTAAACTCTTTGGGCTTTGGATTATGTAATGATAAAGCTATGGTCTTGTCTTATATATGGCACGAACTTGGCTTTGGTTCACGATTGTGTGGCTTGGAAGGTCATGTTGTAGCAGAAGTGTATATCAATAATAAGTGGGAAATGTATGACCCTGGGAAAAAAGTATATTATCTTAATAAAAAGTCAAAGATTGCAAACGTAAAAGAACTGTCTGATAATCCTTGCCTTATCACAAATCCTGTTTCTCCTGTTAATGAAGAGAAAAGTTTTCGGGCAAGAGCTTTAGCATATACAAAATACACTTCTAAATTATATTCCAGTAAAAAAAATAACAGAATATTTAATTGTAATTTTAAAAATATTGATTCATATAATTTAGAATTTAAAATACCTGCCAATGCAACTTTTGAATTTCCTGCTGTATATGAAAAGACATTGATATCTCCAAGACACAGAAAAATAAGAAATTTTGCTAATGCAAAATTAACTTTGCCATTAAAATGGAAAGGTTCAATAGAAATACCTTTGGTTATACACTCAATTAAAGGTAAAGGTAAGGTTAAGATTGATGGTAAGAATTTTAAAATAGAATCTAAAGAACTTCAAAATTATCTAAACAAGCGAGATTCCTTTGTCTTTAAATTAAAATTTGAAAATACTATTAGTCCTGTTGAAATTATTTATTTTATTAATCCCAAAATGGTAAATTTAAAAAAATCCAACTTTATTTATTTAAAAGGATATAATTTAAAGGATATTACAGCAGAAATAGTACCCATCCCTGATTCTTTACAATTAAACCTGTTTGATTACGACTCTTTGTCAGGAAACTTTGAGCAATATAAAAAAAATATAAACAGATTAAAAAATATTGCTCAAATAGAAATAAAAAACAAAACGGATTTTTATAAAAAAATAGAATTATATGTTAATAGTGATAAAGATTTATCTGATAAAGAAAAAGCAAAGAAAATTAAATTATTAGAAACAAAATTTAATACTATTTCTGAGAATTTTAAAAATATTAAATCTTTTAAAGAATTTTTGATATATATGAATGAAGATTCTGTTTTTGTAATTTTTGTGTCTTTATTAGAAAACAGAACAAAAGAAGAATTAACTGATATAATATCATATTTTTTATATTCCGGTAAAAAAAAATATTTGAATTTATAAGTTACAAAAAAATAAAAGAATATGATTCAAAAAATCAATAAATGGTTTAAAAAAACAAAGTATCATCCTGTTAATAAGAAATTATTAAGAGAATACAATGCTATAAGACCAAGAGAAAAACGAAAACTATTATGTCATGCGCCTTTTAAATCTTTACTATTTAATCCATCCGGCCAAGTAACATTTTGTCATTACAACAGAGGACTTTCTCTTGGTAAATATCCTGAAAATTCAATACATGAAATATGGTTTGGAAAAAAGATTAATAAATTGAGGAAATATATCAGACATAATGATTTGTCTTTGGGATGTCAGAGCTGCAGAAAAGATATAATTAACAGAAATTTTTATTCAACAGGAGCAATAAAATATGATTATCTGCCTGATTTAGATTCTGAATATCCTTGTATGTTAAGTTTTCAGACAGATAATACCTGCACTCTTGAATGTATAATGTGTAGCGGAGAATATTCATCATCTATAAGAAAAAACAGAGAAAAAAAACCTGCTTATAAAAATCCTTACGATTCAGAGTTTGTGAACCAGTTGGAAGAGTTTATACCACATCTAAAAACAGTGAGTTTTACAGGAGGAGAACCTTTTTTAATTGATTTGTATTATGATATATGGGACAGAATTATAAAAATTAATCCTGATATTACTATTTATGTTTCATCTAATGGCACCATACTTAACAATAAAGTAAAAGATTTATTAAACAAAGCAAATTTTAATCTTACTATTTCTATAGATTCTTTGCAAAAGAAAACTTATGAAAGTATAAGAAAAAATTCAAACTTTGAAAATGTGAGCAATAATATAAAATATTTTTATGATTATTCTAAAAAAAACAACAGGATTTTTTCTGTAAAATTTGTTCTTATACGTAAAAATTATCAGGATATTCCTGAATTATTTAGATTCTGGAACAATAAGAGCATTCAGATATATGCTAATCCTGTAGTAATACCAACTTATCTTTCTTTACAAACTCTTGAACCTGACAAATTAAAAAAAGTAATAGATTATTTATCCGGATTTTCTTTTGAAAATAATACTGAAATACAAAAAAATAATAATAAACGGTATAAAGATATAATTAACAGATTAACCAACTGGTATAAAAATTCAACAGACAGAGAATCTTATAATTTTTTGGCAAACAAAGATATTTCAGAAATAAAAAAAATATTTTTTGAACAAATAAAGTGCTATGTAACAGATGATTACACCTTAAAAGAGGATGAAAAGAAAGTTAAGATAAATAAACTCAAAATTATATCTGAAAAAATATTTGATAGTATAAAAGATGAAAAAATTATAAGAAATTCTTTGATAAGATTAATAACAGGATTGCCTGTTGATATGCTCATTGCAGATATGGAACGGGCAAATATTGAGACATTAATTGCACGGTTTGAGCAGGAAAGTATGGATATTGCTGAATAAAGAACGATTTGCCTAAAGCAGACGACCGGATTGTCCCGCTATTATCTTTAATTATATTTTTACAGCACCAATTAGTTCAGTAACAGACCTTATTTTATGACAAGATAAATAATTTTCAATTCCATGAATAATTTTAACAGTTATCTGTGGGTCAATGAAGTTAGCAGTTCCTATTTGTATTGCACTGGCTCCTGCAAGGATAAATTCAATAGCATCAGCAGTATTTGCAATTCCTCCTATTCCTATCACAGGAATATCTACTGTTTTTGCAACCTGCCACACCATTCTTAATGCCACAGGTTTGATGCAAGGTCCTGATAATCCTCCTGTTATCGTTGATAAAAGAGGTCTTTGTGTTTCAGAATCAACAGCCATTCCTAAAATAGTATTTATCAAAGATATAGCATCAGCTCCTGCATCTTCAACAGCTTTGGCAATAGCCGTAATATCACCCACATTAGGTGAAAGTTTGACTATTAAGATTTTTTTATAAACCTTTCTTATTGATTGTGTAATCTTTTTTGCAGAATAAGGGTCTGTGCCAAATTCCATTCCTCCATGTTTTACATTAGGACAGGATATGTTTAGTTCAATAGCAGGTATATTATTTAATGTATTTATTTTTTCTGCTATTTTTATATATTCTTCAACAGAAGAACCTGATATGTTTACAATTATATTTGTTTTATAATTTTTTATTTTGGGATAGATTTCATTTATAAAATAATCCACGCCTTTATTTTGCAAGCCGACAGAATTTAGCATTCCACATGCGGTCTCTGCCATCCGTGGTGATGGATTGCCTTGTCTGGCGTTTAAACTAGTGCCTTTTACTATAATTCCGCCTAATTGATTCAAATCAACAAAATCTGCAAATTCTTCGCCATAGCCATAAGTTCCCGAAGCAGTGATAACAGGATTTTTAAAACATAAATCTTTTATTTTTACTCTTAAATCTGCCATAATAGATAGTTGATAATTAACTTATAACTTTGAATAATCTAATATTTTACCAGCACAAATCAAAAGCGTTAAATACAGGACCTTCGGTACATACCCGTTCATTTCCTCTTATTGTTTTTACTATGCAACAAAGGCATGCTCCAATTCCGCAAGCCATCATATTTTCTAAAGACACTTCGCAATCAATATTATTATTTTGAGCAATTTTAGCAACAGCTTTGAGCATAGCATTAGGCCCGCATGTATATATTTTTTTAAATGTAGTAATATCAGATTTTAAAACTGAATGCTGCGTAACTAATCCTTTTATACCTAAAGAACCGTCTTCGGTTGTTACAAAAACATGCCCATATTTACCAAATTCATCTAATTCAAGTATGTCATTTTCTTTTTGTCCGCCAATTAAAATATAAGGTATAATATTTTGGTTATATAAATATTTTGATAAATATAACAGAGGTGCTATACCGAAACCGCCGCCAACGAATAATACTTTGTCTGATGATGGCAGAGAAAAAAAATTTCCTAATGGGTATATGATATTAAGATAGTCGCCTTGTTTAAGGTGGCTGAGAGCTTTGGTTGCTTCACCTTTTTTTTTTATAAATAAGCTAATAGTATTTTCTTTATAGCAAACATCATTAATAGAAAAAGGACGTCTCAGAAATGTATTTTTTGAATTTGTGATTAACACTTGAACAAACTGACCAGGTAGTATTTCGGCTAGTTTTTTTTTAGATAATAATTTAAGGATAAAATAGTCTGAACTTATCTTTTTATTTTCAATAATTTTAAAATCCTGTATTATTTTTTTCATTAAGCAAGTTACAGATTATTTATTTATACTATTAATGACTATTGAATGTTCATAATAATAATTTTTAAAAGTTATGATATTTTAATTATGTCATTTGCCTTTCTGGCGTCATTTACTTCGTATCATTCAATTGTCATTTTTAGCACTTTCCCCAATTGTTTTTATATAATTATTTAATTTTACTCCAATATTGTTTATTTCTTTTTGGAAGATTTGAAATTTTTCTTCTGTAATCAAATTTCTATTGTGTGCTTTAGTCAGCCATGTTTTGGTTTCATACAAAGAACCTCGGGAATAATAACTAAAGTTTTTGTTTTCTTTATAATGATATCTTCCAAATCCTTCTGAAAGGTTTGCAGATACAGAATCAACAGCTCTGACCAATTGTTTTCCAATAGTATCTTTTGAAAAATAATCCCACTTGATGACAATATTCCATACTTCTTCCCCAATTTCCATTGATAACTGATAAACTTGTAATTCTTCTAATTTCATTTTCTTTAATTTACAATGAATGACTATTAATGGTTATTTTGTCTAATGCCGATTACAATTTATCATTTGCTTTGCTACCTGCCCAGTGAAATCCGCCTTAGGCGGATATTTCATCAGGGTCATTTATCTTTGCTATCTGCCATTAATGACTATCAATGACACTATTTGTCTTCTTCAACTATTTCAGCATCTTCTATTAAATCATTTGCTTGCTTTTTCTCTTCTTTTTTGTCCGGCTTAATCATATCAAGTTTTTGCAGGATATTATACCAGTTTATTAATTTTTTAATATCAGATACAAATACTCTGTCTCTGTCATAGTTAGGTAAGACCTGCTCAAAATATTTTTTAAGTGTTTCGTTATCTGATTTATGATTAATAGAAAGACCACCGGATTCCTTATCATAAATTTTTTGAAATACTTCCTTTAATAATATTTCTTTTTCATTAGTATAAATGTTTATATCTTCAAGAATACTAATTTTGTCAGAAGCATAAGCAGGAAATCTTTTTTTATCAATTAAAGATTCTACAATAACTGCATTTTTAGATTGTGCAATCATTTTAAATAATCCGTTTTTTCCTGAAACAGATAATAGTTTACTTAAATCCATAGATAATTAATTTTTTTGACAAATTTAAAAAAAATATTTAATAATCAAGATATTCCTGAAAAGATAACTGTAAATAAGATTTTCCTGTTTTTATTATTTTTTTTCCTTTTTCTTCTGATTCAAATTGTTTATAGCTTATTTTGTTAAGATTATGATCATACACAAAATAATTATGTTTGGTAATCCATACCAATCCATCGTCAAAGGCACAATAAGCAAATTTTGGTGAATAAGGATTGAATAAATCTTTACTCCATTCAAATTCTTTATGAGTAATATTTAATTGCGCCAATAATGTAGCAGCAATATCAATTTGAGAAGAGACATCAGTATATTTTTTGCCTTTATATTTATTTTTTAACACTTTTCCATAAAACAGCATTGGTATTTTATAAAATGGTTTAGAGTGTCTGTCTCTGTTTTTTGGAGTATTATGACTATGGTCAGCTACAAAGATAAACAATGTGTTATTATACCATTTTTGTTTTTTGGCTTCTTCAATATATTTTCCTATACATTTATCTGTGTAATAAACAGAATTTATAAAATCTTTTTCCTCTCCGCCCCAGTGCAACACTTCTTTCATTGGCTCATCATAAGGAGAATGAGAACTAAGAGTAAAAGCAGCAGCAAAAAAAGGTTGGGGATAAGAATTTATGTCTCTGATATGCCTGTCAAAAAAATATTCATCTGGCACACCAAGTTTACCAGTAGGAACACTATTAGGAAAATCTTTGCCTTCAATTATATGGTCAAACTGATTAAAGTAAATAAATCCTTTAATATTACCATAATTCAACTGCCCCCCAAAATGAAAAGATGTATGGTAACCTGCGTTTTTTAGTTTTTCAGCAAAACATGGTAGTTTTTGAAACTTGCTTGGTTGTTTTGTTATTGATGTTACTGGCGTTGCAGGAAATCCACTAAGAATTGATGCTATTGCATGATGAGATAGTGTTCCGTTTGCATAATTATTTGTAAATAATAAGCCATTGTCAATAAGTTTTTCAAATTCAGGAGTAATACTTTGATATCCTCCTAAAGAATAAACCAAATCACCAGCCCAGCTTTCAAGAAGTATTAATACAATATTAGGTCTTTTTGTATTTAATATTTTAATACAGGTATCTTTTTTTATATAATGGAGAGAATCTACACTCGCTCTTGCTTCATCTATATTGTAATAATTAAAAGGATTGGTATCCATAAATTCTTTATTCTTTTCTATGCTGTTCATAAAATTCCATGCTGAATTTACTGCTGCTGTATTAAGAAAATTGTTTTTAGAAAAATAAACATCGCTCTGGTTTATAGGTATTTGTTGAACGCCTCCTCTTATTCCTAATCCTATTAATACAGGGGTTATAAGCAAAAACAATACAGAACTTATATAACTTCTCTTTTTTAAATAAAATTTTTGATGTATAAATTTTTGATAAAAATATATACCAACAGCAGATTGCACAATTATTAATATAATTCCAATAATAATAACTCCTGTTTTGGCAGAATTAAAAGCTTCGCTGGGATGCGACAAATAAGATATTGCTTTATAATTTAGTTTAACTTTCCATTCATCATATAAACCAAGCTCACCTGATGTGATAATAGCAATAATTATTATTATAATATAAGAATAATATTTATTTAATATATTTATAAAGTTCCATTTGATTTTAATTATTGATTGAAAAAACAATAAAATAAAAGGTAATATCATTATATAACATGCAGTTGAATTATCAAGATACAAAGCATGCCAGTAAGCAGAAAAAAATTCACTTATTTTTACATTTACCAATTTATCATAATTATATACAAAAAATACTGTCCTGTTTAAAACAAAGAACAGAAACCAAAAAACATACTGTTTTATAAAATAAAGAGGAATTTTTTTTGCCATTTTTATAACAATTTATATCAAATAAATTAAAGAGATTATATAAAAAATTTACTTTTGTTCTAAAATATAATCTCTATTAACCAGTTGTCTAATATGTGGTAATTAATTTAATTATGACAGGTAACCGACTAATTTTTTATTACTGGTTACCAAAATCAGCACAAAAATAGAACTAAATTTTAACATTATAGTAAATAATATAAACTTATGAAACTATTAATGATTTACATGAATAATTTTTCATTTAAATCAACTATTAAAACCATTGAGTCAATGCCGGATTTTTCAGAGAGAAAAAAAAGAAGGCATTATTAAAAAAAAATTAGGGTTGGAAGTACTGTTATGACTGATGAGTTCACGTCATATAAGGGACTAATATATAAAGGGTATATTCATAGATTTATAGAACATGGTAAAGAAGAATCGGTAAATAGCATAGTGTATGTTAATGGTATGGTCCGCCTTTGGCGAATGGAGTTGGGCAAAAGAGCACATGTTCAAATTTCATAGTGTCTTTAAAAGCAATTATATATATATTACCTAAAAGAAATTGAATGGTCCGCTTTAGGCGGATAATAATCGTATGAAAAGCCCTTAACAAAAGGCAATTGAGATTGCAAAAAAATTAATTAAATATTTTTAGTTTTTTTCCTTTCAATTGAAAAAAAAATATATAACTTTGTAGTGAAATTAAATTTGGTCAATTTATTGACATAATCCCCCAAAATAATAACTTTAAAATTATTATAATTTATATGGGTAATAATAATTTGAAGGAAAATTACAAATTATAACTAATTTTTTAATATTAATTAAAAACAAAAAAAATATTATGGAAAAATTAATGAATTTATATAATGATTCAAACTGGGAAAATGCAGATGGATATTTTAAAGGAACAAAAAGAAAAATATTAAGAAATGACGATGGAGGAAGAACTGTTCTGCTAAAATTACCAAAAGGCTTTTATATGTCTCCACATTCTCATATTACTGTTGAGCAAAATTTTGTCATTGAAGGAGAATACCAAAGTAACGGAAAAAATTATCCTGTCGGTTCTTATCAAATTTTTTCGCCAGGAGATGAACATGGTCCATTTGAATCAAAAAAGGGAGCTTTAATCCTGGTCATTTGGGATCCAATAAAAAAAATATAGTTTATAATTAATTATTGGGTTTATCGGAGACTATGCACTTATTAGTATTAAAATGAATTATGTTAAGAATAATCATTTGGATAATGATGATTTTTGGCGGTGGTATTATTGGGTATTATTCCGATTCTATTATGTTTGAGAACATCCATAAGAATATTAATTTTCATATTACTAGTTTTTTAATAGGGATTTTGCTTTTATTTTTAATTTAGCATACAATTCCTATACTTTAGATGAACTATAAATAATCTTATATTGATTTACTAAATTTTATAAAAAATATTTAACAAAGGAGAAAAAAATGTTTAAAGTAGAAATAGAAAAATGCACAGGATGTGGAATCTGCATTAATGTTTGTCCTGTTGAGGCAATATCAATGAGCAATGATATTGCAAAAATTGATTCTGTAAAGTGTACAGATTGTGGAGAATGTGCTGCAGCCTGTCCTGTTCAAGCAATTTATTCTGACAAAGAAAAAAAATGGCAACATTCTGGCGATACTGGAGGCGCTTTGGGCGAAGGAATGGGGAGAGGAATGGGGAGAGGATTAGGAAGAGGTCCCCGAGATGGAAGAGGACAAGGAAGAGGCGGTGGAGGTCGTGGTCGAAGTTAAATTTATTATAACTACTGATAGTATAAATTCTGTGAACAGTTACAAATTTTAAATAACGCAATTACTCTAATGCAAATTTCAGCAAAACGCTCAAAAATAAATTTCAGAAGTTTTTTGTGGCACGCAGTATTTTTGGCTTTAGCCTCTAACTTTATGGATGTTGATACTATAATTCCTTCTATGCTTTTAAAAGCAGGGGGAAACGCTGTGCATCTTGGGTTTTTGACGGCTATCATGTTGGGAGGCTCTGGTGTTTTTCAGTTAATATTTGCTCCAATATTATCTAAAAACTCACTCAAATTAAAATATCTGCTTTTAGGAGTAAACCTTAGAATTATAGCATTATTATTAATGTCTGCTATGTTCTTTTTTTCTCATTCGTTAACAGGTGATACAATAATTTTATTAATTTTTATTCTAATTTCAATATTTTCATTCAGTGGTAGTTATTCTAATGTTTCATATATAGACATACTTGGGAAATCAGTAAAAAAAGAAAGCAGAAAAAATTTTTTTTCAATTAAAGAAATTATAACAAGTATCGGCATCTTTCTATCGGCAATAGTTGTCAGGGATGTTATAAAACGATTTGAATACCCGGATAATTATTCCTTGCTTTTTATAATTGCAGGAATTTTATTACTAATTGCTTCTTTGGGTTTTTGGAATTTAAGAGAAATTCGTTCAGTAAATCCTGTTAAAAAAAATTTAATTGACTTTTTTAAACTAATCCCAAAAGAAATAAAAAAGAATAAGAACCTGAAATATTACTTGTTAATAATAAATACACTCGGACTTGGGATAGGCTTTTTGCCATTTTTGATTTTGCTAGGCAAAGAAAATTTTGATTTATCTTATAAATTAATCGGCAATTTTTTGTTATTTAGAACTACAGGTATGCTACTTGCAAGTATAATATTTTATAAATTATCAACAAAAATTGATTATAAAGTTTTTTTGATTATTGCTATAATTATTGGTAGCACTATACCTGTTTTTGCTTTGTCATTAAGCAATAATCAATTTTATTATCAATTTATTTTTATCTTATCAGGAATATTTGTTTCCCTATTTAAAATCTCTAATAATGGTATTTTATTAGAGATTTCAACAAATGAAAATCGTACAATATACGCAGGAATTTCCGGAGCAGGTAAAATATTTTCAACCATCTTTCCTTTACTTGCCGGGTTCTTGATATTTTATATTGGATTTACTACAGTTTTTATAATTGTATCTTTAATAATACTATTAAGTTACTTTTTTGTAAATCAATTGAATTTTAAAAAAAATATTTTACCTATTTATAAATAAATAATTATATGAAACTATTAATGATATATATGAACAAATTTTCATTTAAACCAACTATTAAAACTATTGAGTCAATGCCGGATTTTTCAGAGAAAAAAGAATTTGAAAACATTCAGGCTGCATTTATTCAGGTTGAAAAACAAGATGAGGAAAATGAAACACCGGTTAAAAAAAAATTGCTAAAAAATCTTAAATGGATTGCAGGTAAAAATAATACTAAGCATATTATATTACACTCTTTTGCCCATCTATCGGAAAGTAAAGCAGAACCTGAATTTACAATGTCTCTTTTCAACAATATTGCTGAAAGATTAACAGATTCGGGCTTTCAGGTAGAACAAACACCATTTGGATATTTTTTGGACTTAAATATTGATGCTCCGGGATATTCACTGGCAAGAGTGTTTAAAAACTTATAAAAAAAAAAATGGATAAACTTTACCCTGATTCAGGAGTTGAATTGAAAAAATTTTCAGCAAAACATTATGATAAGGTAATGAATGTTGCTTCATTTGGATTATATAAACCTTTTATAAAAAAAGCGATTAAGGATTTAGATGTTAAATCTAATGACAAAATACTTGACTTGGGATGCGGAACCGGACGAAATATTTTATTAATGAATAAATATATGTCTGATGATTCATTATTGACAGGACTTGATATTTCTGAAGATATGGAAAAAAAATTTAATTTTAATTGTAAACAATTTTCAAATATAAAATTTATAAACAAAAGAATTGATGAGCCGTTTGAACTTGAACAAAAATTTGATAAAGTTTTTATCAGCTTTGTGATACATGGCTTTCCCCATGAAATAAGAAAAATCATCATTAAAAATGCCTATAATCATTTAAATATTGGAGGCACATTTAATATTCTTGATTTTGCTGAATTTGACATGAATAAAATGCCATTTCATCATCGCATAATTTTTAAAAAAATAGAATGTAAATATGCTTTTGATTTTATCAAAAAAGATTGGAAAAGTATTTTGAAAGAATATGGTTTTAATAATTTTAAAGAAAAATATTATTTTAAAAAATATGTAAGATTACTTAAATCTGAAAAAATATGATAACTGATATTTTTAACATATTTAAACAGGCATTAATGATAACAAGCTTTGTTTTTGTAATGATGCTGGTTATAGAATATATCAATGTTCAGACCAATGGAATTTGGCAAAAACACATTTCGGAAAATAAATGGAAGCAATATTTGTTTGCCGGTTTCTTAGGAGCTATTCCCGGATGCCTTGGCGCATTTACAGCAGTTGCATTATTTTCTCACAGAATAATTTCATTTGGAGCAATAGTAACAACAATGATAGCTACCAGCGGAGACGAAGCCTTTATTATGTTTGCAATGTTTCCTCAAAAAGCTGCAATACTGACAATAATAATTTTTGGTGTAGGTATTTTAGCAGGATATATCACAGATAAGATTCCTTTATCAAAAAAATTTTTAAATAAATTTGCAGGGAATGAATTCCCGCTTCATGAAGAAGAATATTGTAAATGTTTTCAGAAAGATAAATTTCTGCAATTTTTAATTAAACCATCAATATATCGTATAGTAATAACAATAATTATTTTATCACTCTTAATTGCAGTCGGAACAGGACTAATTGCAGGAAATTTAAAAACATGGATGAAAATTACAATACTTCTTGCAATTTTATTCTCTTTATTTATCGTTATTAGTGTTCCTGAACATTTTCTTAAAGAACATATTTGGGAGCATATTATAAAAGTGCACCTCTTACGGATATTTTTATGGACTTTCGGAACTCTTATTGTTATTCATTTTTTAATGAATTTTATTGATGTAAAATTATGGATAACAGACAATATGTTACTCGTTATAATAATTGCCGTTTTAGTTGGAATAATACCTGAATCCGGACCTCATTTAATTTTTGTAACATTATTTGCACAAGGAACAATACCATTTTATATACTTTTGGCAAGTTCAATATCTCAGGACGGACATGGAATGCTCCCTTTGCTTGCTGAATCAAAACGTGGATTTCTTGCTGTTAAGTCAGTAAATATTATTTTTGCACTTATAATAGGAATAATTGGTTATATATTTAATTTTTTAATTTAATATTTATGAAAATTATTACCGCATTTGCAACAGACGATGGAAAATCGTTTATCAACAGGCACTTTGGAGATGCTAATTATTATTTTATCTATGAAATTTCATCATCCGATGCTAAGTTTATAAAAAAGATAAGTAATACAACTGAAGAAGATGAAGAAATTCATGCTGACCCTAAAAAAGCTAAAGGTGTTACAAAAATGCTAAAAAATGAAAATGTTAAAGTAGTTGTTTCCAAAATTTATGGACCGAACATTAAACGAATAAAGAAAAAATTTGTTTGTATTTTAATGAATAATACTAAATTTTCAGATTGTATAAAAATAATTCAACAAAAATTGGATATTATAATTGATGAATGGAATAAAGGAGAAATTAGAAATCATATTAATCTAAAATTAAAATAAAATTAAAATAAAACACATTGCATTATCTATAAATGATATAGCAGAAATAAAAAACTTTTATTTCAATATTCTTGAAATGAAAGAATTGAAGAACTTTGTTTTAGACAGCATTCTTGCAAGTAATATCTTTGATATTGAAAAAGAAGCTACTGTCTTTCTTTTACAAAAAGATGAGCTGATTTTAGAAATATTTGTAACAAATGAACAAATCAAACAAAATTTTAGTCATATTTGTATTGCAGTTAAAAACAGAGAAGAACTTGTTAAAAAAGCAAAACTAAGCGGTTATAAATGTATCATAATAAAAAGAAAAATTCCTGATTTAATTTTTATTAAAGATAAAAGCAATAATATTTTTGAAATAAAATAAAATGCCAAAAACAGAACCATTTGATAATTATTCTGAACAATATGATAATTGGTTTGTTGAAAATGAATATGCTTTTCAATCTGAATTAAAAGCTATTAAAAAGGTTATGCCCGACAATAGAAATGGAGTAGAAATTGGTGTTGGAACAGGAATTTTTGCAGAACCATTGGGGCTCAAACAAGGAATTGAACCTTCCAAAGCAATGCGGGGAAAAGCCAAAAAAAAGAATATTAATATCATTGATGCTGTGGCTGAAAATCTGCCTTATTCCGATAAAAGTAAAGACTTTGCATTAATGATTACTACAATTTGCTTTGTTGATGATATTTATAAATCTTTTAATGAAGCCAACCGTATTTTAAAAAATAACGGTTATTTAATTATTGGATTTGTTGACAAAAATAGCACAATTGGAAAATTTTACTTTAAAAATAAAGGGAAAAGTATATTTTATAAAGATGCTACATTTTTTGTAACAGAAGATTTATACGAAATTTTAAAAAATACTGGCTTTAAGATTGAAAACACATATCAAACTGTTTTTGGAAAATTAAATGAAATAAATGATGTTCAAGAGCCATTAATAGGACATGGACAAGGGAGTTTTGTCGTGATAAAAGCTAAAAAAATAAATTTATGACTATTATATTAATTATCTTAGGAGTTGTATTACTTTTTATAGTGCTACTTGTATATAATTATAAGAAAATGAATAATATGCAAGAATTAAAAACTAGCAATAAAATAAAAATACTTAATAATAAAAATTTCAAGATGCAAATAAGAAAAGGCATTGTAATGGTTGATTTTTGGGCATCATGGTGTGCACCTTGTAAAATGATGACACCAATATTAAATGAAATTGCAGAAAAAGAAAGTAAAAGAGTTCAAGTTGCCAAAGTTAATGTAGAATATAACCAACAACTGGCAAAAAAATTTAAAGTGAAAAATATTCCAACACTTATTATATTTCAAAACGGGAAGGAAGTCAAAAGAATTACCGGCTTTAAAACAAAAAAAATTTTGATGAAAGAAATAGACAAATTAAAAACAATTTAATATTAAAAAAGTCGAGCAATTATGATAACCAAAGCAGCAAAACTTATTATAAATGCTAATCATACCACTGCTTTTACAGGAGCCGGAATTTCTGTTGAAAGTGGTATCCCCCCGTTTCGTGGAAAAAATGGTTTGTGGAGTAAATACGACCCTGTTTTTCTTGATATTGAATATTTCAAAAAAAATCCTAAAGAGTCATGGAAATTAATAAAAGAAATATTTTATGATTTTTTTGGAAAAGCAGAACCAAATGCTGCTCATTTTTCTCTTGCAGAAATGGAAAAAATGGGGTTATTACATTCAGTAATAACTCAAAACATAGATAATTTACATCAAAAAGCAGGTTCAAAAGAGGTCTATGAATTTCATGGTAATTCCAGATATTTAATTTGTACTAATTGTGAAAAAAAATATTTAGTTCATAATATAGATTTATCCTCTTTACCTCCAAAATGTAACAATTGCGGAGCTGTTCTTAAACCGGATTTTGTCTTTTTTGGAGAGCCAATTCCAGAACCTGCACGTACTAAATCTTTTGAAGAAACACAAAAAGCAGATGTCTTTATTCTCATCGGAACTACAGGTGAAATAATTCCTGCATCTACAATCCCTTATGAAGCCAAAAAAAATAACATAAAAATAATAGAAATAAATACTCAACCTTCAAATTATACAAATACTATTACTGATATTTTTCTGAAAGGAAAAGCAACAGAAGTTATGCAAAAACTTAAGAAAATTATTAAATTTTAAATAATACTGAGGAATTATGCAAATTTCTGAATAAAAAAAAACAAACAAATTAAAAACACTTTAATATTATTGTGAAAAATAATAAAGATATTGAATTAGCATGGAATTTTGTTGAGAAAACAGGTAGAAACATTTTTTTAACAGGGAAAGCTGGTACCGGAAAAACATCTTTTTTACATAATATAAGGAATAAATCAAAAAAAAGATTAGTCGTAGTAGCACCAACAGGTGTAGCTGCTATTAATGCTAAGGGAGTAACAATACATTCATTTTTTCAAATGCCTTTCGGACCTGTTTTCCCTCCCGAAGTATATCATAATGAAAAAGAAAACCCGCAGTTTCAAAAAAAATTTAACAAACGCAAAATAGATATAATCAGGTCTTTAGATTTACTGATTATTGATGAAATAAGTATGGTCAGGTCCGATTTGCTCGATGGAATTGACCAAGTGTTAAGAAGATACAAAAATAAGGATAAAGTTTTTGGTGGAGTCCAGCTATTAATGATAGGTGATTTACAACAACTGGCACCAGTTGCAAAACCCGATGAATGGAAATTATTAAAACCTTATTACAACACTCCTTTTTTCTTTGGCAGCAAAGCTTTTCAGAATTCCGAGCCTGTCGGAATTGAACTCAAACACATATATCGCCAAAAAAACTATAACTTTATCAGTATCTTAAACGAAATCAGAAATAATTTTATTTCCGATAAATCTTTAAAAGCCCTTAATCAGCAATATAAGCCCGATTTTATACCGGCAGAAAATGATGGTTATATAATTTTAACCACTCATAATGATCGGGCAAACCGAATAAATGAGAACGAACTGCATAAAATTAAAAGTAAAACATTCAAATTCATTGCAAAAATTGAAGGAAATTTTTCCGAATACTCTTATCCAACATATTCTGAATTAAAACTTAAAATTGGAGCTCATGTGATGTTTATTAAAAACGACAGTTCACCTGAAAAAAGGTACTTTAACGGAAAAATAGGTGAAATTGTTAAGATTGATGATGAATCCGTTACCGTTAAATGCCCTGATGATGATTTTGAGATAATTACAAACTATGAAACATGGGAAAATATAAAATATTCACTTGATGAAGAAACTAAAGAAATTAAAGAAAATGTAAACGGTTCATTCTCACAAATACCTCTTCGCCTTGCATGGTCCATTACAATTCATAAAAGCCAGGGATTAACTTTTGATAAAGCAATAATTGATGCAAATGCTTCTTTTGCTCATGGACAGACCTATGTCGCTCTTAGCAGATGTAGAACATTGGAAGGTATTGTATTAAAAAGCACTATAAATAGAAAATGTATAATACACGATAACAGCGTAGTAAATTTTACAAGAGAAGTGGAAAATAATCTGCCTGATAACGAGAGATTGAATCAATCGCAAAAACAATTTCAGTTATATTTATTAGACGAATTATTTAATTATAAACAATTGGAATATCCTGTTAAACGATGCCTTAAAATTTATTATCAAAACAGGAATACTTTACAGGGAAACATTTTACAATCACTTCAAACAATCAAAGAACAAGGCATTGATGAATTAATTAAAACAGGAATTAATTTTCAAAATCAATTAATAAAATTATTTCTTAATGAAGCAGAACCTGAAAAAAATCCTGTTATCAGGGAAAGAATTAAAAAAGCCCTTGCATACTTTACTAATTATACAGAAGAAAAACTGGTAAATCCTTTTTCTGAATTAAATTATGCAACGGATAACAGGGCTGTTGATAAAGAACTGAAAAAACAATTAAAAAAAATTAATGAACTTATTAATAGTAAAATCTATTGCTTAAAAGGGCTGGAACATGGATTTAGTACCATAAAATATATGGAATTACGTGCGAAATCCCTTTTACAAAAGACCAATCCAACAAAGTTAAAAAATAATTATACTGATAGTTCACATCCAAAACTTTTTTCAGAATTGCGTAATTTACGTAATGAATTTGCCATTGATGAAAAAGTGCATCACTATCAAATTTTTACTCAGCAATCATTATACGAAATTTGTGAACGACTCCCTGCTTCAAAAAAACAATTACATTCTGTAAATGGCATGGGCAAAGTCCGCATAAAAAAATACGGAACCGAAATTATTGAAATTGTAAAAAAATATTGTTCTGAACATGATATACAAGTCGCAGAAGACCCTCCGGAAGTAAAAAACAACAAGACCAACACAAAGCAAGTTTCCTTTGAAATGTTTAACAATGGCTTGAGTATAAAAGATATTGCAAAAGAAAGGAACTTGGTCATAAGTACGATTCAAGGACATTTATCTCATTATATTAAAACAGGAGAAGTAAATATTAAATATATTATGCCAGGTGAAAAATATGAAGAGATAAAACAGCAAATAGAGAAAATAGAATATGAAGGTTTAGGCGATTTAAAAAATAAACTGGACAATAAGTTTTCTTACGGCGATATTAAAATGGTTTTGAGTGATATTAATAAAAATTATTTACCATCAAAATGATCTTAATATAATATCATAGAACTAATATTAATTTGTATCTCGTATGTTTGAAAAAATCTTGATAGCTTCTGTTTAGTTTAAATAATATAAGTAGTCGGCAATTTATCCATCTGGTAATAAAAAATTGCCACAGATTCACAGATTATAATTAAATCACTGGTGTCCGACTAAAATTTAAAAATTCAGATAAAGTCGTTTCTAAATATTATGAAATTCCTCTCTATCGCTCGAAATCTACTATTATAAGTTCTAATTTTATTTTTAGTCGGACACTAATATAATTAAATATATCATTTACTAATCTGTGAATCTGTGGCTTTAATAAATTTTTATTAATCTTATAAAATAACCAATTATGAATATTTCAAACAGAGTAAATCAAATCAAAAAAAATCTGCATCGCATTCAATACTGTCATTAGCCCGAAGCGGATTTATACACAACAATTTATATTTTATTGAAATTTTGAAATTAAATTTTTTTATATATTTGCTAAATATTTATAGTAAATGAGTTATTCTGACTTGATACAACATAAAATTATTTATTAAAACTTAAAAATAAAAGGAGAAACATTATGAAATTTAAATTATTATCTGATAAAGATATAAAAGCCATTGATTTATTAAAAGAATCTTATGGCGGAGCAAAAGAAATTGTTAAAACTGTTGAAAAAATGCGTGATTTTGAAACACGTAAAAAAATTCTTGCCCACAAACAAGAATATGGTAAAATGATTGAACATGCAGAAAAATTAGTGAAACAATTCCCCAAAATTAGTAATTTTGAAAGAGAAAATAATATTTCATATAATAATAATTTCGGGATAGCTACGAGTCAGGTATCCGGCTTTCAGGGAGCAAGAGTTACATATCACTGTATGAAAAAAATTGCCAACAGTGTTAATACTGATGAGCCAGTATTTATTCCCTGCGAAATGATATCTGTTGTTCCTCTTACCGAAGAATATGTTTATAATGGCAACCTGATGGCAACTCTTACAATGGCTGAAAGCATTATGAAAGCTTCAAAATTTTGCTGTGCAAATCTAATAGGAACACCTTTGCCCGAACATAGATTTGAAAGAATAGAAAAAATTACCGGCAAAAATTTTGAAAGAGTCTCTTTGGGAAATGATTTATCACAATTAGTATTAAAAAATCAGGGAACATTTTTTGGTAATTTTGGCGGTATTGAAGTGGGAAATGATAATCATCTTGTTTATCTTGATGGAGTAATACGTGCAGCAATGGCTACAGGCGCAAACTTCTTCCTAAATCCAAGCTGGAGCACAGTTGTAGCTGCATGTTATTTTGGTAGGGATATACCAAACATTAATATCAAAATATCTATGCTGCTCTCTGCTCAAAATGCAATGCAGTTTAGAATGATACTAAATATTATAAATGAATATCTGCGGGATGATATGACTTCGCCTATTTATGAAATTAATCTTGGAAATGCTTTAAGTGCTGAAACATTTATTCAATGTGCAAAAGAACTTAAACAAAGCAATATTAAAGGTGTTACTTTATCTGCTCATATACGTATTAATCCGGACCTCGGAATAGCTAATTTTAACTGGACTGATAATGCTTTCAAAGTGCTGGAAGAGGGAACTAATCTTACTTTTAAATATGAGAGTGACGGAACAAGCAGAGATTTTGACACAATGGCAGCATATTTTTTGCCCGAGGAAGATAGAATCGCTAATGCTGAAAAAATTGGTGATGTTATATATTACAAATCTTTACAAGCATCCAAAGATGGGAAAAAAATGATGAAAAAAGGAATTAAGGTTAGATTTGGCAAAGAATCTTATTAAAAATTACATAAAATTCGTCATTTTGAACAACATGATTCGTCTTAGGCGGGAAAGACCCTGATACGGTCATTATTTACTACGGGGCAGGACTGTCAGAGTTTTGAACTTTTACAAACTAAATACTGTTAGGTTCTACTAACCCTGACAGGATATGAAATTTAACAATTTAACAATAAAAAATAGCAAATCAGTAAGAATATTAAGATTTTAGAAATTAAATCTTGATATTAGAACAAAAAACTGAATATTTTTTTACTCTCCCCTTTTGGTTCCCCTCTCTACTCGTAGAGAGGGGTTAGGGGTGAGTATAAAAACAAAACAACAAAATTTAACAATTTAACCCCAGTGAAATATTCCGCTTCGCGGAATTTCACGGGGTAAACAATTTAACAATAATTTTCAATAAAATATAAATGCCGTAGGATATTTACCCCGTTGGTAAAATTACCTAGGGTTAATCCAACGGTATAAACAATTGCTTTATCCCGAATACTTAAACAATGGAAATTACAACAAAATATAATCCGAAACAGGTCGAAGACAAATGGTATTCTTACTGGATTAAAAAAAATTTTTTTGACTCAACACCTGATAATCGCACACCTTATACAATTGTTATACCTCCGCCTAATATTACAGGCGTTTTACACATGGGTCATATGTTAAACAATACCATTCAGGATGTATTAGTTCGCCGTGCCCGTATGCAAAACAAAAATGCCTGCTGGGTGCCGGGAACTGACCATGCTTCTATTGCTACTGAGGCAAAAGTCGTTGCTAAACTTAAAGAGCAAGGTATTAAAAAAACAGACCTTACAAGGGAAAATTTTTTAAAATATGCATGGAAATGGAAAAAACAACACGGCGATATTATCCTTGAACAACTAAAAAAAATAGGAGCATCCTGCGACTGGAACAGAACTAAATTTACTATGGACAATGATATGTCTGAATCTGTTACTGATGTATTCATTGATTTGTATAACAAAGGATATATCTATCGCGGCGTGAGAATGATAAACTGGGATACAAAAGCTTTAACAGCTCTTTCAGACGAAGAAGTTGTGCATAAGGAAATAAATTCAAAATTATATTATCTACGTTATAAAATAGAAAATACAAATAAATGGCTGACTATTGCAACAACACGTCCTGAAACTATTCTTGGCGATACAGCTATATGCGTTAATCCTAATGATGAACGATATAAACATCTAAAAAATAAAAAAGCAATAGTCCCTTTGATAAATCGCTCTGTACCAATAATATATGATGAATATGTTGATAAAGAATTTGGCACAGGCGCCTTAAAAATAACACCTGCTCATGACATTAATGACTATAAATTGGGAATTAAATACAAACTTGATGTTATTGACATTTTTAATGATAATGGAACATTAAATGAAAAAGCTCAGTTATATATAGGTAAAGACCGTTTTGCTGTTAGAGAAGAAATTGTCAGAGACCTTAAAAAAAATGATTATTTAGTTAAAACAGAAGATTATATTAATAAAATTGGATTCTCTGAAAGAACTGATGTCGTTATAGAGCCAAAACTTTCTATGCAATGGTTTTGTAATATGAAAAAACTTACAGGTCCGGCATTAAAAAATGTTTTGAATGATAACATTAAATTTTATCCTGCAAAATTTAAAAATACATATTATCATTGGATGGAAAATGTTAAGGACTGGTGTATCTCACGTCAGCTATGGTGGGGACACAGAATCCCTGCATATTATTTGCCTGACGGAAAATATATAGTAGCTAAAAACAAACAAGATGCTTTTGACATTGCCCAGTCAAAATTTAATATAAAAAATTTAACTCTGAATGATTTAAAACAGGAACAGGATGTTTTAGATACATGGTTTTCTTCATGGCTATGGCCTATCTCTGTATTTGACGGCATCAGAAATCCTGATAATAAAGAGATTAAATATTATTATCCAACAGATGATTTAGTTACTGCCCCTGAAATATTATTTTTCTGGGTAGCACGGATGATTATGGCAGGATATGAATATTGTAATGAAAAACCATTTAAAAATGTTTATCTTACAGGAATTGTAAGAGATGAACAAAAACAAAAAATGTCTAAATCATTAGGAAATTCTCCTGACCCTATCAAATTAATTAATAAATATGGAGCTGATGGTGTGCGTGTAGGAATGCTCTTATGTTCTCCCGCCGGAAATGATTTGCTGTTTAATGAAAAACTTTGTGAACAGGGAAGAAATTTTAGCAACAAAATATGGAATGCTTTCCGTTTAATAAAAGGATGGGAAATAAATGATAAAATCAAACAACCTACCTCAAACAAAAAAGCAATACAATGGTTTGATGCAAAATTAAACCTGACAATTAAAACTATTGACGATTTTTTTTCTAAATATCGTTTATCTGACGCTTTAATGTGTGTTTATAAGTTTTTCTGGAACGACTTCTGCTCATGGTATCTTGAAATTATAAAACCTGCTTATCAACAGTCAATAGACAAAACAACTTATGATGCAACAATAGTATTTTTTGAAAAAACATTAAAAATTCTTCATCCTTTTATGCCTTTTATCACTGAAGAAATATGGCATTTAATAAAAAAAAGAAACGAAAATGACTGTATTATAATATCTCTGCTTCCAAAATCTGAAAATTTTAGCACGGAAATTATTAAACAATTTGAATATGCCAAAGAAGTTGTTATTGCAATAAGAAATGTTAGAAAAGAAAAAAATATATCTTTTAAAAGTCCAATTGACTTTTTTATTAAAAAAAATAATGATGAACAGCCGGATACAAAATTTGATGAAGTTGTAGCTAAACTTTGTAATATAAAACATTTTGACTATGTTAATAAAAAAATTGAAAATGCCATATCTTTTATAGTCAACTTAACAGAATTTTATATTCCTTTTGAAAAATCAGATAATACAGAAACAGAAATTAAAATGCTGGAAGAAAAATTGAAATATACAAAAGCATTTTTAAATTCTGTAACTAAAAAACTTGAGAATGAAAAATTTATAAAAAATGCTCCTAAAAAAATTGTTGAAATAGAACAAAAGAAAAGAAAAGATGCTGAAGATAAGATAAAAGTGATTGAAACAAAATTAAAACTCTGTCTTACGAGCAGAACAACTGACTGATAGGTTGTTTTTTAACAAACCCTTAGAAATAGTCAAAATTATTAAAACAAGATTCCAACATTTATTTCCAAATAATTAGATATTGCTTTTTCTTCTATTTCTGAATTTATATCATTTTTCCCTTTTAGAATATTAGAAAAACCATTATTAAAGTTTATACCTGCTATTACAGATGTTGTTCCTCCAAGAGAATATTCAATACCAAGTCCAATAATCAATGATTCTTTTAAGAATCTCACATCTTCTTTTACGTCAACATCCGGATCAGTGATAGTTTCGTTATCACCTGTAGTTTTATATACAAAATCATCATTTGCTTTTGCGCTTAAATTAAATGAAGTTCCAAAGCCAAACTGACCAAAATAAGTAATATAGCCAATTTCGTTGGTTTTCATTTTTAACATTAAAGGTATTTCAATATATTTAACAACATATTTTCTGTTCATAGTTCCAAAAGTCGGGATAGTATCATTTATGTTTTGTGTATGCGGATATTTTAATTTTCCGCCATTATATGTAATATCAATTCCTGTTACAAAAGAATAATTATCTGCCAAAGTAAATTCTCCCATAAATCCATAAGAGAATCCAAAAATCATACCTTCTGATGTATATTCTTTTGTGTCTGTAGGCAAAGTAGCAGCTTGCTGGCTATTTATTTTTACATCGGGTTTTAGCCATGTAAGAGTTGGGCAACCTTTTAGCCCAAAACGAAATGCTTTTGTGTTTTGAGCAAAACCTGAGTTTGTAACAAAAAATAATATTAAAAAAACTGTGAGTATTATTGATGTTTTTTTCATATTTTTGAATTTGAATTAATTATTAAATAGTTTGTTAAATTTAATGCAATAATAGTAAAAATTTTGTTTATGAAAAAAAATATATATATAATTTTATTATTGTCTGTTTTTATCGTAACTTCCTGTAATTATAATAAAAATAAGTTAGAAAAAGATATTTCCAAAGTCAAAGGTGTAGATGTTAAGATAAACAGATATGAAAAGTTTTTGTTTAATGTTGATATTAATAATTTAAAACAGGAATTGCATTCCAATGCTAAAAATTTTGGTTTTTTCCTTAATGGGGATTTAAATGATACACTAAATTTAATTCAGATTAGAGAATATATTACAGACCCTGGAATTGTTACTATTTATAAAAGTTGTATTAAAAAATATCCAAATCTTAATGATTTGGAAAAGCAGTTAACATTAGCTTTTAAACATTATAAATATTATTTTCCTGATAAAAAAATGCCGGGAGTTTATACTTATATATCCGGTTTGGAATATGAATCTCCGATTATATTTGCTGATACCGTGTTGATTATTTCATTGGATTTATATCTTGGAAAAAATTCCAAATTTTATTCTGTAACAGGGATTCCGTTATATAAAAGATACAGGATGCAAAGAGAGTTTATAGTGAGTGATTGTATGAAAGAGATAGCAAAAGCAAACATCTCTGCCAATAGTGCTGACAGAACTTTTTTGGATAAAATTATTTATAAAGGGAAAATATTATATTTTGTTGATGCTATGACGAGCAATACGCCTGATTCAATAAAGATAGGATATACATGGTCTCAACTTGAATGGGTTAAAAAAAACGAACCTAATATCTGGGCTTTTTTTATAAATAAAGAGGTCTTATATTCTACTGATAAGAAAGTGTTTGACAAATTTATATCTGACGGACCTTTTACCTCGTCTTTTTCACAAGATTCACCTTCAAGAACAGGTTGCTGGATTGGATGGCAGATAGTTCGCTCTTATATGAAAAACAATAAACAAGTATCTCTTAAAAATTTAATGTCTGAAAATGATGCACAAAAAATTCTGACTAAATCAGGATACAAACCGCGATAAACGGAGGTTTATCTTAATTTTTTTATAAAAGATTCTATTCTTTCAATAAATTTTTTCATATCTTTTTGCATATCAATTACATCGGATTTACTAAATTCTATAAATGGAGCATAATCTCCATCAGTTCTATTTTTAAAAGCATCACGCAAAATCTTGCCAAATTTATTTTCTATCAATCCCGATTTGATAAATGTCTTATTAAACCAACCAATTAATTGTAAATGCTTTGAAGATTGGAAATTATATTTAAGAGCAAGTGCATTTAAACAATAAAATATGCCATAATAGATTCTATTTACAGCAACTGTTAATAAATCAGCAGCTATTAATTGTTCAACCTCTAATATTACCTTTTTTGCCTGATTGAGACGATATTCAATCAGGACTTGTCTATCTTTATCATTAATCATGCGTGGAGTCCTTCCTTTAATGCTGTTTTAAATATCGGATGCTTACCTCTTAATCCAACTTTTAATTCATTTTCAGAAATTATTTGTGTATCAAGAAAAATGTCATATTTTAAATCAAAGTCATAGCACAAATCGTTAATTAACCGTTTTATTTTTCTATTGTAATTGCTTTTTAGTACAATTAACACATCATAATCAGAGTCAGGTTTAGAGTTTCCTTTAATTTGAGACCCAAAAAAAACAATATCTGAAACATTTCCGTCCAAATGTATATTTAAGTGTTGTTTTATTTCCTGAGCAAGTATTTTTATATCCATTTCTTAACTTTTTATTATTTAATCAAAAATATCAAAATTTCAGGAATTGAAAAAATTGCTATAATTACTTATCGTAATAGTGTTTTACAGGTCAGTCATTCAATTGTAAATTCCGTCAGGCAATTGCCTGACCTGACGGCATTTACCCCGTAGGATATATCCTACGGGGTTTATCGTAACTGATACAAAATACAAAAATATAAAAAAATTATAAATAAAGTAAAAAATATTGGTTCTTCGGTAAAATTTGTGGGAGAAATGTTATAATGAAACATCTATATTTCGGCTTTGCTCAATAACCATGCCCAAAGAGAATTACGATTTTATCAGGCAATTGCCTGATGGACACACTTGTGCCGAACAACGTCATCCTGAACTTGTTTCAGGGTTGTTGAAGTATCGGTCAGTCGCCCGACTGATAAGTTTTGATATTACGAACAGACACCAATTAATGTCTGTCTATAAAGTAAGTGTTTAGTTCAGAATGTTCGAGTTCGAGGCTTGCGCAGTCTTGAAAATCAGGAGTTTACTTTTGTAAATGACTGATTTGAAAGACAAGCATAACAAAGAAATCTGACATTATGAACAAACACTAATTAATGTTTAGCCCTTTGTCTTATAGCTTCATAAAGTATTATTCCTGTTGCTACTGAAACATTTAACGATTCTATCTTTCCTAATATTGGTATTTTTACAATATTGTCAGATACTCTCAAATATTTTTGAGATATTCCATCTTTTTCAGAGCCAATGATTATAGCTGTTGGTATTGTAAAATCAATAGTGTTGTAATATACGTCAGATTTTTCAGTACAGGCAATAATTTGTAATCCGCTGTTTTTCAAGAAGTTAAAAGTATGTATAAGATTATCTTCTCTGCATACAGGTATTTTGGCTAAAGCTCCGGCAGAGGTTTTTATGGCATCAGCGTTTATTTGTGCTGTTTCTTTTGTTGGAACTATAATGGCATCAACATTGGCACACTCAGATGTTCTTGCTATTGCTCCCATGTTTCTAACATCTGTAATTCTGTCAAGAATTAATATCAGAGGATTTTTGCCTTGTTCATATACAAAAGGTAATATGTTTTCAATATGTTGATATTCTATTTCTGATATAAATCCAATTACACCCTGATGATTTTTTGGTGTTATATTGTTTAATTTCTCAACAGGAACATATTGACAAGGAATTTTATATTTCTGTATCAAAAAATTTAAATCAAAAAAGTTTCTGCTTTTCAGCCCTTTTTGTATAAGTAATTTGTCAATTTCTCTTCCTGATTTTATTATCTCAATTACAGGTCTTATGCCAAAGATGATATTTGTTTTTTTCAATGTATATATTTTTTTAAAATTTATTATTTATTTTGATGTTATTAATCTTGAGTCCGCTCCGAAAAGTAGATATTTACTTATTTGTCATACTGAACTTGTTTCAGCATCTTTTGATATTATTGAAATTAGAGATTCCGAACTAAATTCGGAATGACACAATTTTGACTTTTCGGAGTGGACTCATACTTGTAAAATTATCTTCTCCATATTTCAACAGCTTTATACCAGCTATCTTTAAGTGCAGGCACTCTGTTTAGAAAGTAGTCATTATCAGCAAAAGGGTTATCAATTTTAATAAAATTAAAGTTTATTGACCTCATATTACCTGCTACGCCATATATCCATGTCTCTGTATCAGAAGTTTTATAAACTACATTTGGTGGTCCGTAAATTATATAAATAATTCCTTTATCAGTTTTCCATCCTTCCAGATAAGACGAAAATAATATGTTAGCATCCTGAACTCTGTTGTAAAATTTTTTAATCATTTTTGTTGCACGGTCAGGATTCCCAGAGTTTTCAATCCAAAAGTTATCAACAGCAAGTTTTTTGTTTCTTGAAGAGATAAATTTGTTATATTCTTTTTGTGTTGTAAGATATCTAAGTGGTTCCAACAAATGTTTTGGTGTTCTTGTTTTTGGAAAACCATTATAAAATCTAAAAAGTGTTAATCCGTATCTAACAGTTGTATCTGTTCTGAAATGATAGAATCCTTGTTTTGATAAATTAATGATATTTGTTTTTCCTTTACTTAAATCAATAATAAAAGTGCTGTCAGCTTTGTAAACAAAATGTGGTGGTTCAAAAGATAAAGCAAAAGGTGGAAGGGCAATAGGGAAAGTTCTGTTGTAATAATTTACATATAATTTTTTGCTTGCAGTATCTCTGTAAGTGATTTTAAATTTAGTATATTTATCAATGGTATAAGAAAATAATGGTGAGTCATCAACTGTTTTTACAATAAAATTTTGACGATTAAAATAATTGCCTTTTGAGATATTTATAAATGTATTTGATGATGTTTTTTTATTTATATCAGTTAAAATAATTTTTAACAGATAATTTTTATTGTAAATGGCTTTAAAGTTTAAACTGTCAAGGATTACATAATTTAATTTATAATTGGTGCTGTCTTTTATGTTTACAGAGTTGCTGTCAATAATTTGTTTGGATTCAAAAGATTCAAATAGTTCATATTTTAGTTTAATATTAGCGAAGTATTTATCTTCACCCGCGGGTTTTGTATAAAGAAAATTTGAAGTATTTATCTTGTAATATAATGTTGAACAGGTATCGGATTTATGAAATACAATATATTGGGCTGTTGGCAAATTTAATTTGGTCTCATAGATATAAGACAAGTTTTGATTACTTATCTGTGTTATAGAACAACCAATAAATAGAGATGATATAATAAAGAAAAATAAATAAAGTTTAATTTTCATTTTTTCCTTCAATAAAGTTTATTTCTCTTGTTGTTGTAAATTGGTTAGGCAATATTTTAGATGTTTTTGCCCCTAATTGTTTAATGTTTTCAGATCTTTTAATAAGATTGCCTGTTCCTGACGATAGTTTATTTTCTGCTTTATCATAAGTTCCCTGCACAGTTTTAATCTGGTCTCCAACTTTTTTAAAATCTTCTAAAAACGAAACAAATTTGTCATACATATCACCTGCTTGCTGGGCTATTTTTATTGCATTTTTATTTTGTTTCTCTTGTCTCCATAATGATTCAATAGTTTTAAGAGTTGCAAGCAATGTAAAAGGAGTTACAATAATTACTTTTTTATTATATGCAAATTTAAGCAAATCATTTTCATTTTGCAGAGCAATATCAAGAGAAGGAGCAATAGGCAAAAACATAAGAACAAAATCAAGAGAATTTTCAACAGTATTTTGATAGTTTGCTTTACTCAATTCTTTTACATGATTTTTTATTGATTCAATATGTTTTTTTAAATGTATTTTTTTCTCTTCTAAATTATTTGTATTTACATAATCATTGTAAGCGTTTAATGAGACCTTTGAGTCAACAATAATATTTCTGTTTTCAGGCAAAAGAATAATAACATCAGGACGAATTAAAACGCCTTGTTTGTTTCTTATAGATTCTTGTTTTTTATATTCTATACTTTTTTCTAAACCGGACATCTCCAACGTCCTGTCTAAAATCATTTCACCCCAATCACCCTGAGTTTTAGATTCTCCTTTTAATGCTTTAGCCAAATTATTAGCTTCTTTACTTAATTTTTCATTGTTTTTAGATAAATCTTCTATCTTTGTTTTTAAGCTGGCACTGTTTATTCTCCCTTCGTTATGTGTCTTTTCTACTTTTTCTGAAAATTCCTTAATTCGTTCTTTTAAAGGATTTAAAATATTACCAATTTTTTCCTGATTAAGATTTGTAAATTCTTTTGAGTTTTGTTTTAATATATTATTCGCGATATTTTGAAATTCAACAGTAAATTTTTTTTGTATCTCTTCTAACTCTTTTTTTTGTGTATTAAGTTTGTCCTGAATATTTTCATTTTCTGTTTCTTTTTTCCCTAACCGAACTCTTAAATCTGCTGAGTAATTTTGCTCTTTTTCTAAATCTGTTTCTAAGTTTTCTTTATTTTCTTTCAAATTATCCCGTTCATTTTGAAATATGCTTTTTTCTTTATCAAGATTAGTTTTTTCTTTATTAAGGATAGATAATTTATTTTTTGTAAAAACCCATGTGATGAAAAATCCAATGACTAAACCTGTTATAATGTATAATGCTTCCATATTAGTTAATTTTTTTGTTTAGCAAATATAAATAAAATAAAGTATTACAGTATCAGTTTATTTATTTTTATTTTTCTGATACAAATAATTTTCGTTTATATATCATAACTTGGGTTATTATAATAATCATGATAAAAAAACAAAAATTTAATATTATTATAATTATCGTTTAAATGTTGTATATTTACACTGATTTAAGAAAATTGATTAATCTACCTGTGCCGTTGGCACGGCAGACAGGCAGGCTCTGCAATTTCCTCTATTAAGAAGTAAAAAAATGAACTTAGCCGAAAGCGATTTCAGCTAAGTTAATTTTTAAAATCCACCTAAAATTATAATACATAACAAAGATGAATACTATCGTAAAATTTGAGGAAGTCGGAAAAAAGATTATTGAGATTAGAGGGAAAAAAACCATTCTGGACAGTGATGTGGCAGCTCTATATTCTGTTGAAACAAGAGAGATAAATCAAGCGGTCAAAAATAATCCCGACAAATTTCCTAAAGGATATATATTTATACTCACTAATGACGAGAAACAGGAGGTTATCAAAAATTTTGATAACCTTGCAAAAATAAAATTTTTCCCTCAACCACCAAAGGCATTTACCGAAAAAGGTTTATATATGCTCGCAACTATTCTTAAAAGTAAAAGAGCAACGCAAACAACCCTTGCCATCATTGAAACATTTGCAAAGATTAAAAATCTTTCAAGAAATATAAAAGAGTTGTCAAATGTGACTGATGAACAGAAAAAGAAGGACATCATGCGAAAAAGCGGTGAAATCATTACCGAAATTTTCGATGACGACCTTAGTTTAAATGAAACCGAAACAACAATAGAATTAAACTTTGCGGTATTAAAATTCAAACATACTATAAAAAGAAAATGATTAAAAAACAATTTTGTTAGCTAAAAAAGTGTCTCGTCCTGAAATAGGTTTACACAAAAAGTGTAAAAACGAATAAAAAAAAGTAAACTTAATTTTATAATTTTGTGTCTAATGCACTTTTTATATAATCTATTGATATACAGCCACTAACACCAACAGAGTTAGAGGATACTGATTCACTTATAATTGTATAAAACTTTTTAATATCTAGTCCAAACAGTTTAAGTCCCTGAGGTATGGTCTTTATATGATTCTCTAAGTCCTTAGTTATTTTACTGTATGGAGATAATTCAAAAGATGCAATACCTATAACTTTATCATCTTTTGGCTCTTTACCCATAAGTATTACAGGACTACCTGAATTTCCTTTGTTTGTAGGTATATCAATCCATGCTGTTTTTACAGAATCCTGATATACAATATAATTAGTATTAACATATTTTGTTGATAACATTCCAACAGAGACAATCGGCTGGTCAATGCCGGCAGGAAATCCTGACAGATATAAATTTGCTCCTTCATAAGCATCGGCGAAACTGCCAAGAGCAAGAAATTTAAACTTTTTTAAAGATTTTATTTTTAATATGCAATAATCTTTTGTGTATGCTTTATGAATTTTTTCTTGCGTATTCAAATATTTAGAGACCTTGGCAGAGAGTTTTGTCCCGTCATAAAATTTAACTTCAATTGATGATGATATTTTGGCTCCGGCATTGCTCACATTATCTATTGTGCCATTTGTAATGTCTATTTTATGAAATGAAGTTTGTTTGTTCTTAACAACATTAAAGCATGTTGCTATCAAGCCATCTTCAGATATAACAAAGCCGGTTCCTGCAACTTCTCCGTTTACAATAATTTGTACTGTCGCATTTTTTACTCTGTTAATTCTTTCATGCATTGACGACTGTTGTTTGTCTGCTGTCTGTGCAAAAGATTGACAACCAAAAATTAAATAAATGATGACTGATAAATATATTTTTTTCATTTGTTTTAATATTTTTATATTTCAAGAAAATTCAGTTAAAAAATTAAAAATTAGCAATTACAAACTTACATAAAATTTTAAAAATAATTAACCACCCCAAAATGGATTTTTGCAGATTTGAAATATATAGGGTTATTAAATTGTTTTCCAAGAGCATAATTAATAGAGAATATCCCTATTTTTGTTTCAAAACTAATTCCAGCACCAAAGCCATAAGGTCTGTCGCAACTCACTTCAGGCGGATTAACAGATTTGTTTTCATAATATGCCCCATTCCAAAAAAGATATATGTAAGAATTTTGTTCTAACAGATATCTGTATTCAATATTTAAAATTGAATATAATGAAGCATTAATAGATTCTTCGTCAAAACCTCTAAGTGTTTTTAATCCTCCGATTCTGTAAAGTTCATTTTCAAAAAGATTTGGATTATCAATAATTGCACTTTTTATATTAATAAAGATTGTATTTTTTTGAAACAAAGGTAAAAACACACCAAAATCAGATTCTATTTTATATTGTGTTGTTGATAATTTTAATTTGTCATATATATCAGGGTTTATTTTATCATTTTTTTTAATATTTTTATTCCCTGCAGCTGCCGAGAGTTTTATTTGATAACCTTTTCTTGGGTTGAGACCATAGTCAAGTTTTTCATTATTTAGTTCTAAGCCGTAAAACATTGTCGAAATATCAGCATAAGAAGGTAGCACAGTTATATTTTTCAATCCCGTAGTGCTAACTAATGAAGATTTACGATTGTCTAAAAAAACTTTTATATAATTATTCCCTTTAAATAAATACTGAATACCAATATTAGAATTTATATTAAGATAAGAAGTATCTTTTTTGTAAATAGAAAATTTAAAGTCAATGCCAAAAGGAGTAGATAAGATAAAAGGCAAGACAAAATTAGTTTTTAAGTTTTGAGTGTTTTGTTCTATTTTACGCCAGTTAAAATCAATTAGTTCTCCTTTTCCAAATGAATTGAGCAATTTTAAATGAACATCACCATTTAGCAAAATTTTTCCTGTCCTATTATTAGGTAAAACACCTAAAATGCCATTAAACTGGCTAACATTTTTTTTATCTATATAAAGCAAAATTTTTGCATCATTTTTTACAAATATTATATCAATGGGTTTTGTTTTTTTAACAAATTGTAATTCTTTTAATCTGGTATTTATTTTGTTTATTTTTGATTCATTATAAATATTTTTTGGTTTTATTCCTAAATAAGAGTAAAGATAGGTATTAGAAATTTTTGCATTTCCTTTAATAATAATGCTGTCAATATTAATTTTAAGATTTTTATTAAGATTTAAACTTGCCTGTAAACAGTTTGAATCAATGCTTATGCTGTCTAATTTAATTAAAGCAAAAGGATAGCCATTGTTTTCACAAAAAATAAGTATTTTTTCAATTAAAGTTCGTATCTCTTTATATTGAAAAACTTTGCCTGCTTTAGGTGAATAAAAATTTTCTTTATAGCCAACTTCACTAAGTAATGTCTTATCAACATTTCCTTTATTAACAGATGCTAATGTATATTTGTTTCCGACAAACAGATATGCAGATAAATTTAATGAATCTTCAATAATACTGTCAAATCTTGCAGTTATATATGAATTATTGTAAAGCCAAAATAAAATATTTTTTATTTCTTTTTCTCTTTCTGTTTTAGTATAAAAATGCTTTTTATAATTTAATTTCTTAATCATTTTATTGTCTTTATCACTATTGTTTTCTAATGATAAAGTATAGTTTTGCGCATTTAATTTAAAAACAAAACAAAAAAGCAGAATGAATAATATGTAAATAATTTTTTTCAAAAATATTTTTTTTTGTTTATCCTTGTATATCAGATGTTTATATAAATTTAAACTTTAATATTTATAAATAATTGATATTTTTTTTATTATTTATAAAATAAAAACTAAATTTGCAAAAATTTTTTGATTATCTATAAAGAACTTAAATTTTGAAGTAAAATTATGAAAAAAGTTTTATTATTGTTTGTTACAGTATTATTTTTATTAACTATGTTTTTATCTTCATGCAGGACAAACAGAATAACAAGAGAGCCACCATGTCCTGCCTATGCTTATTCAGGAGCACATAATGCTAATATTCAAAAATAAAATCTATGGGTCAGGCATCTGATTGATTTTTATTTTTTTATTATAAGTGATTATAATCTTTGATTTGTAATTTTTTTTTATCTTTATAAATTATTCGTCCTTAGGCAGATAATTAATTACAAATAATGCGAAATATAAGTATAAATATAAAACTATTATTAATATCTATTCTTCTTTGTTTTTGCTTTTATTCTTATTCTCAGGATACAACAAGCATTGAGCAGGTAAAAGTTTTATACTATAAAGAATATAGTGCAGCTTTTGTTATCCATTCTGCCGGATGGGGATTTACTTTCAGAAAAGGTAAGCATTTAACAGGGTTTAAAAAAAAAATGCTTGAGATTGAACTTGTAAAAACAAAACATCCCAAAGAAACAAAAACTATAAATCCTTATTTTGACAATTCTAAAAGTTATGTCTATGGTAAGTTAAATGAATTATTTAATATAAGGACAGGCATTGGAATTCAAAAAATAATAAATACCAAACCTTACTGGGGTGGAGTTGAAGTAAGGTATTTCTATTATGGAGGCATATCTTTGGGATTAACAAAACCTGTTTATTTGAGTATTTATACTTTGGCTTTTTCATCCGCTTCTGACTATGATATCACCACAGAAAGATATGACCCTAACAAACATTTTATGGAAAATATATGTGGCAGAGCAGCTTTTACTAAGGGCCTGGACAAAATGAGTGTCTATCCGGGAATTTATGGAAAAGTTGGATTTAACTTTGAGTATGGCTTATACAACAAAAATATTAAAGCCCTTGAAGTTGGTGCTATTATTGATGCATATCCAAAATCTATTCCAATTATGGCTTTTAATACTAATAATAATATATTCCTGTCTGTTTATTTTAGCTTTCATTTTGGGAAAAGATATAATAAATAATAAATATATCAATTAGCAAAATCCCAATTAACCCAATTATTCTAAAAAATGTCTCAAATTTTGTTTCATAGTGTAATACAATGTGGTAAAAGTTTGATAAAAATAAAAAAATATTGTTTAATGGTTTTATATTAAATTATTTTTTATATATTTGTATTTTTAAAATACAGAATGTTTAATTATAATAAAATAAGCAATATGAGAAACAAAAATTTATTCTTAAGTTTAATAGTTTTATCTTTTGTAAGTATTACTTTTATTATTACTTCCTCAGGTATATTTAAAACGCAAAAATATATACCCCGTAAAGATAATATTCAAAAACAACAAGGTATAAAAGGAGCTATTGAATATTTGGCTTCAATTAGAAATAATAAGATAACAGGAGAAATTAATTCGCAAGATGTATTAAATGCCAGAGCACAGGTAAATAAATTAGCAAAAACAAAAACTGCTATAGGTCTTAATTGGGCAGAAGTTGGACCTGATAATGTTGGAGGCAGAACAAGAGCAATACTTATTGACAGAAATAATCCAAATATTATGTATGCCGGTGGTGTAAGTGGCGGATTATGGAAATCAACTACAGGAGGTAGTTCGTGGGTGCCAGTTAATGATATGGCACAAAATCTTGCTATCTCTTGTATTACACAATCCCCTAGTGGAATTATTTATGTTGGCACAGGAGAAGGTTTTGGCGTTGTTACTGGTGGTGCTAATGGCAGCACAAGTTTTATTGGACAGGGAATGTATAAATCAACAGATGGAGAGACATTTGAATTTTTGCCTTCTACAAAACCTACCCCAAACAGCACTTCTGTTAAATGGGCTTTTGTATATGAATTAGCATGCGACCCTGTTTCTGAAAGAGTATATGCCGCAACAAATAGTGGCTTAAAAGTATCTGACGATCAGGGAGAAACATGGACAAATCCTGTGGAATTAGCCCCGGGACATCCTAATAATGGTAAAACTTATGATGTTGAAGTGGCTTCTGACAGAAGCGTCCTTGCTTGTATAAATAATAAATGTTATATCTCTACTAATGGAGAACTCGGCACTTTTGATGAAAAAAATATTCCAGGTGCAACAGGTGTTAGCAGAATTGAATTTGCAATAGCTCCGTCTGACCCTAACTATATATATGCCAGCGCTGCAAAAACAAATGGCGAAATAAAAAATATCTATAGATCTACAGATAAAGGAGAAACATGGGAAATTATTGGTCCTGGTGGCTCAGATGACTTCCAGCCATTTAGAAATCAAGGACATTATGATAATGAAATAGTTGTATTTCCAAACAATCGCGATAAAATTATCCTTGGTGGTATTGATATGTGGGAATGGAATCAGGGAGGAACATGGACAAATAAAACACTGTGGTTCTTAGAACCTACAGATATTCATTATATCCATGCCGACCATCATAAATATGTTTTTCATCCTGAAAATCCTGACATAATTTATACCGGAAGTGATGGCGGAGTATCACAATCTACTGATGGCGGAGAAACATTCCATACTTTAAACAGAAATTATAATACTGTTCAGTTTTATACAGTAGCATATGGAGGTGATGGCTCTGTAATGGGCGGCACACAAGACAACGGAACTATACTTATTGACAGAAAAGGTAATACTCCTATGAATGGAAAACATATTATGGGAGGAGATGGCGGATATTGTGCCTTTTCTTTAATCAATCCGGAAGTGTTATTCGCTTCAATTTATTATGGTGAAGCAAGCCGATCCCCTGATTTAGGTAATAATTTCCAAGGTCCTTATACTATTGATAACGACGGAAATCTAGTGGCTGCATTTTATAGCCAAAGAATGATAAATTCTAATATTGAGGCATGTTTTGTTACTCCTATTGTATTTTGGGAGAGTATTAATGATATTCACAGCACTGATTCTGTAACTTTTTTGGCTGATACAAATCAATATGCTGCGGGAGATACTATTATAGTAAAAAGTAATAACAACAACTATCCTTTTGAATATGTTCTTCAATCACCTCTTTATACAGGAGATTCTATAAAAATTCAGGATATTATTCAGTCCAAATTTTTTCTTGGCATAAATGGAGGTGTATGGATGACTAAACAAGCTTTGGACTTCTCAAAAATACCCGAATGGTATAAAATATCTGAATTTACAGGAGCCGTGCAAACAATGTCTTATTCCAAAAACGGAAACTATCTCTTTGTTGGCACTAACGGAGGAAAATTATACAGAATGTCAAACCTTGCTTTGTCTTATGACTTCTCAAACTCTGATGTTACCAGCTCTTCCTGCGCTATTGAAACAAAATTATTAAAAACATTTAGCTATCAGGCAGTTACTTCTATTGCTATAGATCCTAATGATAATAATCATATTATTGTTACACTCGGCAATTATGGTAATACTAATTACGTTTATGAATCTACTAATGTATTGGACTCTTTGCCTATTTTTTCTTCAAAACAAGGAAGCGGAACTAATGCATTACCAAGAATGCCTGTTTATGCTTCTGTAATTCCTATGTATAATTCAAATACTGTAATTTTAGGAACAGAATATGGTGTATTTACTACTCAAAATATAAATTATTCTTATCCAACATGGGCAGAAGATAATGAATATATGGCAAGAGTTCCGGTCTATATGATGGGACAACAAATTAACAACTTCCCGGGAATTACTAATTATGGAGCTGTTTATATTGGCACTCATGGACGGGGAATATTTGAATGTCTGGATTATGTCGGAATAAAAGAACCTGATAATCCTGTAGCAATAGCTAAATCTGAATTAAAAATATACCCTAATCCTGTAACAGATAATATGAATATTGAATATAATCTGAATAAGAGCAGTAATATAATGATTAATATTTATGATATAACAGGCAGAATTATAAAATCAATTGACTTATCCAATCAACCGTCTGGTAATCATAAGTTTATAATAGATTGTAATTCTTTTTATTCCGGGACATACTTTGTTCAATTGATTGCAGAAAAAGAAAAAGTTTCTGCTAAATTTATAGTTTTTAAATAAAATAATTTCTAATTTTTTATAATAATAAATTAAGAATATGAAAAAAATATTTTTTGTTTTCGCATTTGCTTTGGTTGTTTCAGGAATTTTAGCACAGACAAGGACTTATGCACCAAGTTTGGTATCGCCAAGTAATTCGGCAGTTAACCAAATGCCAAATGCATTACTGAACTGGGAGCCGGTAACAGGCGACTTTGGATTGTATTATAAAATTCAAATAGCTATAACTGATTCATTTGCCAACCCGGTAACACTTACATCAGCAGTAACTACTGTTAATGCTCATGAACTTTTATTTGGTAAAAAATATTTTTGGAGAGTTAAAGCTATAGATGACAGCGATTCTTCTAATTGGTCAGCAGTAAGAAATTTTACTGTTATTAATACTGTTACTTTAAATTTACCTGATAATGATGCCAAATTCCAGTTACCAAATGTATTACTACAATGGTATAGTATTACAGGATTAACAAATTATGATTATCAAATTGATACTATTATGAACTTTAACAGCACTTATCTTATATCTGGCTCTGTAAGCAGTTCTGCTCCAAGCATGAGTTCAAGCCAATTGTTATACGGGACTAAATATTACTGGAGAATAAGAGCCAGACATAGTGCTGACACCAGTTTATGGTCATCAGTATGGTCTTTCGCCACAATAGATACAATACCAAGTGCTCCAAATTTAGTATTACCCGAAAATTTAGCAACAGAACTGTCGCCAAATAATGTGTTATTAGATTGGGACCCTGTTTTGGGAATTAATTTATATAAAATAGAATTAGATACAAACAATTCTTTTCCTAATCCTCTTAAAATATTATTTTTCCCAACACCCATAGATTTAACATCCTTAGATTCAGGTTTAATATGGTCTAATAACAGCAAGATAACTCTTGATACGTTTTTGTTTGGACAAACATATTACTGGAGAATGAAAGCTATAGGAACTAACGATTCTTCTTTTTGGTCACCAAAATGGTCATTTACTACTTTGGATACAATGCCAAATGCTCCAAATTTAATATCACCGGAAGATTTAGCAATAAACCAAATGCCAAATACATTATTAGAATGGTCCGCAATATCAGGAGCAACTTCTTATATGATTGAAATAGATACAAATTCTTTATTCCAATTTTCAGATACATTAACATCAACTAATACTTCTGTAAATACAAATGAACTATTATTTGCTGAAAAATATTTTTGGAGAGTTAAAGCCATTAATAGCACTGATTCTTCTGACTGGTCAACAGCAAGAAATTTTACTGTTATTAATACTGTTGGTTTGATTTCACCTGTTAATAATGCAACAGGTCAAATGTTAGATGTTTCATTAAAATGGGATAGTATTACAGGAATAACAAATTATATTACACAAATAGATACTTCTTTAAATTTTAACAGTACGCTTCTTATATCAGATACTGATAATGTATCACAAATAAACCTTGATACACTATTGTTTAAAACCAAGTATTACTGGAGAGTAAAAACCATGCATAATATTGATACAAGTTCATGGTCATCAATATGGTTTTTTACCAGTTTGGATACAATGCCGGGTTCTCCAAATTTAATATCACCGGAAGATTTAGCAACAAACCAAATGCCGGATGTATTATTAGAGTGGGCTGCAATATCAGGAGCAACTTCCTATATGATTGAATTAGATACAAACTCTTTATTTTTATTTTCAGATACATTAATATCAGTTAATACTTCTGTAAATACGCAGGAATTATTA
>Ga0307991_1000175_pt1 | contig 48428 bp, 53 predicted proteins | sample EllFjometagen131_FD_203146 | JGI IMG/M metagenome (GOLD analysis project Ga0307991, IMG submission 203146) | Marine microbial communities from Ellis Fjord, Antarctic Ocean - #131 | ecosystem: Environmental > Aquatic > Marine > Unclassified | place: Southern Ocean | collected 2014-10-08 | reverse complement strand
CGATTCAGCTTCTGTTTCTTCGGCTTCTTCAGCAGGAGATTCAGGAGCTTCAACTTCTTCAGCAACTTCAACTGGAGCCTCTTCAGCAACTTCTTCAGTTAAAGTTTCAACAACTTCAACTGGGGCTTCTTCAACTTCAGCTGTCACTTCTTCAGCGGTAACTGGAGTTTTTTTAGTTTTAGTCTTGGTCTTAGTTTTGGCGCCTTCACCAGAAGGGTCAAAATCCACAAGCGCTAAAATGGATACATGAGCTGCATCATTTTTGCGTTGTCCGAGCTTAATGATTCGAGTATAACCACCTTCACGATCGGCATATTGTGGAGCAATTTCGTCAAAAAGAATTTTAACAACATCTTTGTGAGGAATTACTTTTAGCACCATCCTGCGAGAATGAATATCACCTTTTTTGGCCTTGGTAATCAGCGTTTCTGCTAATCGACGAGCTTCAAGAGCCTTAGGGTGAGTAGTCCGAATCTGTTTGTGCAGGAACAGGTTTGCCGCCATGTTAGCCAACATGGCTTTACGGTGGCTGGCCGTCCGGCCTAGTTTTCTACCATCTTTTCTATGTCGCATTTATTAAACCAGCCTATTCTTCAGACATATATTTATCAATGTCCATTCCAAAATGCAAACCAAGCTCAGCAAGTTTCTCATTGAGCTCTGTGAGAGATTTCCGCCCAAAATTCTTATAGCGGAGCATCTCTTGTTCTTCCTTACTGACAAGATCAGAAATATTCTTAATCTCAGCAGCTTGAAGACAATTATAGGAACGTACAGATAATTCAAGTTCATCAATGCTGCGCTTGAGTTCATTGCGGATACGCAGAACTTCTTCATCAATTTCAGATTCAGGCTCAGTAATGAGCTTGATGTCTTCAGTAACAAAGATACGTACGTGGTCAATCAACATCTTAGCAGCATAATTTGCAGCTTCCTGAGGAGCGAGACTACCATCTGTCTCAATCATCAGCTCCAGCATCTCTAGATCTTCATCTTCGGCACCCTGAAGTTGGATAACGTCATAGGTGGCCTTAACAACAGGGGAGAAAATACTATCGATAAATATGGTACCAATTGGATAGTCTGGCAGCTTGTTCTCATCTGCGGGGACATATCCACGACCGCGCTGGATTCTAATTTCGATGCTTATCTCGGCTTCGTCATTAAGCGTAGCGATATGATGATCTGGGTTCAATATTTCAAACTGATCCCCACCACCACTTTGAATATCACTAGCGGTGAACATATGAGGTCCCTTGAAAGTCAACTGAACTTTATCAGGGTTTGATTCAAGAAGCTTAAAACGGACACCCTTGAGATTAAGAATCATGTCTGTGACATCTTCCTTAACCCCTTTAATAGTTGCAAACTCATGGAGCACATTGTCCATGCGAACACTCGTAATTGCAGCTCCAGGCATCGAAGAGAGTAGAACACGACGTAGGCCATTACCTATAGTAACACCATATCCCCTCTCCAGTGGACCAACTATAAAAGTCTGTTGATTGTCACTGCTGTCTTCTTTGATCTTAAACGATGTAGGTATGTGAAAGTTAGGCATATTATCCTTTCTTCACTTTATTACTTGGAGTACAACTCAACAACGAGCTGCTCATTGTATTCATCATGAACCTGGTCACGAGCCGGGGCTTCAACATAGATCCCTTCCATATTCGCTTTGTCTAATCTCAACCAGGGATTACTTCCTTCACCCTGAACGCGACGCATTGAATCATGGATAAAATCAAGCTTTTTGCTCTTCTCACGGACTTTGATAAGATCACCTGGTTTCATTTGAAAACTGGGGATATTAACTTTCTTGTTATTCACAAGAAAGTGTCCATGATTTACAAGCTGACGAGCCTGACGACGGGTTCTGGCGAAACCGAGACGATAAATAGTATTATCCAAACGGCTTTCGAGCATAACCACGAGATTGTGACCGGTGATACCTTTCTTCAAATTGGATTTCTTGAAATAGTTTCTGAACTGTTTTTCAAGAACACCATAAAGGTATTTCATCTTTTGTTTTTCTCTTAGCTGTAAACCATACTCAGAGGGTCTACGGCGATAAGTCGGACCATGTTGGCCCGGTGGGTAATTCTTAGTCGGAGCTGCGAATTTTGGAGACTCGAAAGCCTGAAATCCGAGGCGGCGACAAATCTTACCGCGTGGTCCATTAAAAAGTGCCATAGTCTATAATTCCTTAAACGCGACGTTTTTTAGATGGACGACAACCATTGTGTGGAATGGGTGTGATGTCCTTGATTGCTGTAATTTCCAAACCTAGGGCAGCAATTGAACGAATAGCGGACTCACGACCACCACCTGGACCTTTAACACGGATTTCAGCACGCTGTAACCCTGCATCCATGGCTTCTTTTGCTACTTTTTCTGCTGCAAGTGATGCAGCAAAAGGTGTGTTTTTACGTGAGCCTTTAAAACCGGCGACGCCGGCGCTAGCCCATGCAATCACATTACCGTTGCGATCAGTAATACTGATTATTGTATTATTAAAGCTGGCCTTGACATGCACGATGCCTTCCGGCTCAACTTTAAGTTTTTTCTTTTTTCTGGATTTAGCTTGAGCTTTAGCCACTTACTATCTCCTAACCCTTTTTCTTGATTCCGACATTACGTTTGCGGCCTTTACGGGTACGAGCATTGTTCTTCGTATTTTGTCCCCGTACTGGTAATCCACGACGATGTCTTAATCCGCGATAACATCCAATATCCATAAGGCGTTTGATATTCATCTGAGTTTCATTTCTCAGTACACCCTCAACTCGGTATTCTTTGGTAATAACCTCACGAATATCTCTAACCTGATTTTCGTTTAGGTCCTGAACCCTCATCTCTGGATCTACGCCTGCCTTCTCACAAATCTGGCCGGCAAAATAATCACCGATACCAAAAATGTATGTCAGACCATATTGAAGCTGCTTGTTTCTGGGTAAGTCAACACCTGCTATACGTGCCAAGTGAGTACTCCTTAACCTTGTCTTTGCTTATGTTTAGGATTTTCGCAAATAACTAACACCTTGCCTTTGCGGCGGACCACTTTGCACTTATCACAAATTGGTTTTACTGATGCTCTAACTTTCATTAATCTACGTCCTATTTGGTTATTTGTATCGGTATGTGATTCGACCACGAGATAAATCATATGGCGACAATTCTACCGTCACCTTATCTCCTGGAAGTATTTTGATATAATGCATACGCATTTTACCAGATATGTGAGCAAGGACTTCATGACCATTCTCGAGCTTCACGCGAAATGAGGCATTGGGAAGATTCTCCAATATATTGCCATCCGCCACGATCATTTTCTCTTTTGCCATATTCCCCTTTGCCCTAATCAAATACCGTTTCTTCAGTCGTGCTGAGCACAACTGGACCATTTGCAGTAATTGCTATGGTGTGTTCAAAGTGAGCCGAATTTTTCCCATCACGGGTCAAAATCGCCCAACCATCTTTGCCGGTGAAAATCTCTTTTACACCTGCATTTATCATCGGTTCAATGGCCAAACACATACCTTCTTTCAATTCCACTCCGGTTCCAGCAATTCCATAATTTGGGATTTGCGGATCCTCATGCAATTTCTGTCCAATACCGTGGCCAACTAACTCACGAACAACGCCATAACCGTGTGATTCACAGAATGACTGTATAGCGTGTCCAATGTCATTGAGATGGTTTCCCGGAAAGCACTGCCCAATGCCGCGGTGCAGTGACTCCCTCGTTACGTCGAGAAGCTTTTGAGTTTCCTCTGAGATCGTACCAACCGCAAACGTTATTGCGTGATCTCCGTAATATCCATCTACAATGGCACCACAATCTACTCCAATAATATCACCTTCGTTGAGCACAGTGTTGTCTGGAATGCCGTGCACGACCATATCGTTAGGTGATAAACAAAGTGTTGCAGGAAAGTCATACAGACCCTTAAAGCCTGGTATAGCATCCTGACTCAGAATGTAATCCTCAGCAATTGTATCCAATTCCTTCAATGTCACCCCGGGTTGAACATGTTCTTCAACCTTTAAAAGGGCTTCATGTACGATCTTCGCAGCACGTCGGATCGTACGGATTTCATCTGTTGATTTGTACCGAATCATATCAAAAAACGCAACTTAGCATGATTACATCCGTCTGCGGCCACGAATCTTACCAGATTTCATGAACCCGTCATAATGACGCATAAGGAGATGTGATTCAACCTGTTGCAATGTATCTAGTGCAACACCAACCATAATCAAAAGGCTGGTTCCACCAAAAAAGCTGGCAACATCATAATCAACATTCAAAAAGTTGACAATGATTGATGGGAATACAGCGATCAATGCAAGGGCAATAGCACCAGGCAGTGTCACTCTTGTAAGAATATTATCGATGTATTCAGAAGTTTTTTTTCCAGGTCTAATTCCTGGAATAAAACCACCCTGCTTTTTCATGTTATCTGCTACTTCAATCGGATTAAAAGCGATAGCAGTATAGAAATATGTAAAAAATACGATAAAAAGACCAAATATGGTCAGATAGACTGGATGGTTATAATCAAATAATCTCAACATGGTACCAACCCAGGGACTCTCTGAGAAATAGGTGCCTACCATACCAGGCAACATTAAGATGGCCTGAGCGAAAATAATGGGCATAACACCAGCTGTGTTGATTCTAAGTGGGATATGAGTGGATTGACCACCATAAACCTTACGACCGACAACACGTTTAGCATATTGCACAGGAATTTTTCTGGTTCCCTGAGTTAACATGATCACACCTGCAACCACAGCGATCAAAATTCCCATCAGCAGGATCTCAGTAAAAATGGTGTGTACATCATTCTGCACATAGTGAATCTCTTTGAAGATTACCTGAGGTAATCTTACCAGGATACCAATCATAATGATGAGAGAAATACCGTTTCCGATTCCACGTTCCGTAATTTGCTCACCAAGCCACATGAGAAAGATAGTACCTGTGACCAGTGTAATTGTTGTGAGTGCCAAAAAACCAAAACCACCATCGGGAACAACCTGGGCAGTTCCACCACCAACCGATGCTTCCATAGAGCTCAAGAAAATACCAATACCCCAGCCCTGCATCGTGGCAATGAGGATAGTCCCATAGCGCGTTAACTGGGTTATTTTCTTTCGTCCTTCTTCTCCTTCTTTCTGCAATTTCTGAAAATATGGAATTACAGAGCCCAGGAGTTGAAGAATAATAGAAGCAGATATATAGGGCATAATACCAATAGCGAAAACGGTGGCTTTTTTAAAGTTACCACCTGCGAAAAGATCAAATAGCCCTAGAAAACCCTGCATACCCTGCTGCAAATTTTCTATAGCAGCACTGAGGACTTCTACATCAACACCAGGAAGAGGGACATGACTGCCGAGACGAAACACGGCAATAATACCCAGAGTAAATAGAATACGCTGTCTTAATTCGGGAATCCGGAAAATAGTTTTGATTTTGTCAATCATCTACGAGCTACCTTTCCCCCAGCAGCTGTGATCTTCTCTTCAGCAGATTTGCTAAAAGCATCAACAGTGATTTCCACTGCGCGATCAATTTCACCATCACCCAAAACCTTGATCAGACTATCAATTTTATTGATGAGTCCTGCTTCCAGGAGTGCTGCTGCATCTATAACCTCAGCTTCTACGCGACCAAGATCACGGAGATTGAGGATTTCGTATTCTTTACGGAAAGGATTTGAAAAACCTCTTTTAGGAAGTCTTCTATGCAAAGGCATTTGGCCGCCCTCAAACAAACCGGCACTTTTAGAACCCGTTCTTGAGCCATAACCTTTTTCGCCGCGACCGGCGTTGCGACCCCACCCTGAGGCATTGCCACGACCGATACGTTTTCTTCTTTTAGTAGAACCGGCTGCTGGTTTTAAATCACCTAATTTCATTTAAACTTTCTCCACAATCACCAAATGCTTCACCTTGAAAACCATGCCACGGATGACATCGTTATCTTCGTGAATAACACTATGGTCAATACGCTTTAAACCAAGCGCTTCAACAGTTCTTTTCAATTTCTCTTTTTGACCAATTAGCCCTTTAATCTGGGTAATTTTGATCTGCTCGACTTTTTTCTTAGCATTCATTTTAGTTAAATAACTCCTGAATGGAAATTCCACGTCTGCGGGCAATCTCAGTTGCATCTTCAAGATTTTCTAACCCATTCATAGTAGCCTTAATGACGTTATGAGGATTACGTGTCCCTAAAATTTTAGCCAGAACATCTGTGATTCCGACCTGCTCCATAATGGCACGAATAGCGCCACCGGCAATGATTCCTGTACCAGGAGAAGCTGGTTTCAACATGACACGACCTGCACCATATTTACCAATGATAGCATGAGGGAGTGTACCGTTAACTATGGGAATCTTCACAACGCTCTTTTTGGCGTTTTCTTTTCCCTTGTTCACAGAATTCATGACTTCATTGGCTTTTCCCAAACCAATACCGACATGACCATTTCCATCACCCACCACAACAATGGCGTTGAAGCTAAATCGACGTCCACCCTTCACAACCTTTGCAACACGGTTGATCTTGACGACTTTCTCTTCTTTAAATTCGATTTCGCTGGGATTAATTGATCGTTTCATTAACACTCCAATCCTTCGGCACGAACCGAATCGGCCAATGCTTTGATGCGGCCATGATATTTAAACCCATTCCGGTCAAAAACGACCTTCTTAATACCTTTAGCCTTGGCCATTTCAGCAATGGTTTTTCCGAGAGCGACACTAGCATCAGTCTTGGTGCTATCTTTTTTCAATTGCTTGGCTACTGCTTCCTGAAGATCGCCACTACCAAAGAGTACGCGATGTTCATGATCATTAACCACTTGAGCATAGACATGTCGATTGCTGCGGAATACAACCAAACGTGGTACCTCTGCCGTTCCCTCTAATTGGGCGCGCAGAGCTTTTTTCTTTTTCAGCCTTTTTAAATCTTTGGCTGATTTAGGATACTTCACAGCTTAAATCCTTTATTTTCCAACGGTCTTACCGGCTTTACGTCTGACGTATTCACCTTTGTAGCGAATACCTTTGCCCTTGAAGGGTTCAGGAGGACGTACCGAGCGGATCTTTGCAGATACTTCACCGACCATATATTTGTTATAACCACTCACAGAAAAAGAGGTATTCCCCTTTTCGACTGCATAGTCAATTCCATCTATAGCACCGATAAAGACGGGATGTGAGAAACCAACATTTATTAGCAGTCCACCCTGTTGAGCCAATACAGTATAACCAGTACCAACCACTTCAAGCTCACGCTTGAAACCAGTTGTCACACCTGTAATTAAATTATTTATTAATGCGCGTGTTAAACCATGGGCAGCACGGGCATCTTTTTCATCAGAAGTACGAGAAACGTGGATCTCATTCTCTTTCTGCTCGATCTTAACCAGTGGAAGAAATTCAACTAAGTCCACACCTTTGGGGCCTTTGGCCTCAACAAAGTCAGCGTGAATTTTAACTTCAACCCCGGCTGGGATCGCAATAGGCATTTTTCCAATTCTAGACACTATAGACCCCTAAAGCTTACCAGATATGACACAAGACTTCGCCACCGACACGCTCTTTCTTAGCTTGCTTGTCAGTAATAACACCACGACTGGTTGTAAGGATAGCAATACCCAAACCATTGCGGACGCGAGGCAGATTATCTGCAGGTACATAATGACGACGACCAGGACGACTGATACGGGTCAAACCAACGATAACCGGCGAGCCTTTGGCTGTATATTTTAAATAAACACGTAATACATTCTGCATATCATCTTCGACGATAACAAAATCTTTAATAAATCCTTCCAGCTTAAGAAGTAATGCCATACGAAGTTTGAGGTTGGAACTTGGTATATCAGTCCAACGATGTCCAGCTTGTTGGGCATTACGAATGCGTGTTAGGAAATCTGCGATTGGATCACTCATTGACATATCGAATGGTCTCCTTACCAACTGGCCTTAACAATGCCAGGTATTTCGCCTTTTAAAGCCAATTCGCGAAAACAAATTCTACATAGACCGAATTTTCTGAGATAACCATGAGGACGACCACATACGCGACAGCGATTGTAGCCTCTTACCTGAAACTTAGGTTTTCTTTTCGCTTTGGCGATAAGGGATTTTTTTGCCATAATTCTACTCGCTCCTATACCTGCTTACGTCTGAAGGGAATACCCAGAGCCGTTAAAAGCTCATAGGCCTCTTCATCCGTTGTTGCAGAGGTCGTAATACTGATATCCATCCCATTAACACCCTCGATCTTATCATAATCGATTTCAGGAAAGATGATTTGTTCTTTAATACCAAGACTGTAGTTCCCGCGACCATCAAATGATCTGTTAGGAACACCATTAAAGTCACGAACGCGAGGCAATGCGATTGAAACAAAGCGATCCAGGAACTCCCACATGGTTTTACCATGCAGTGTGACGCGGGCACCAACAGGGTCACCAGCACGCAACTTAAAGTTTGAAATAGCTTTTTTAGCTCGGGTAATCACGGCTTTCTGACCAGAAATAATTGTCAATTCATTGACAGCTGCCTCAAGACGACGTGGCTCTTCCTTCGCTTTTCCAAGCCCCATATTCAGGGTAATTTTCTTTATAGCAGGAACCTGCATGCTGCTCTTGTACTCAAATTTCTTCATGAGCATAGGCAGGACTTCTGCTGTATATTTTTCTTTTAAACGAGGTGTATAATCACTCATATTCACTCACACCTTATCTGTCAATGACTTCGCCAGAAGCCTTCAAAAACCGGACTTTGCGACCATCATCTAAAAATTTATACCCAACCTTAGCTGGTTTACCATCCACAAGAAGCGAAACATTTGATGCGTTGAGAGCTGCTTCCTTTTCGATAATACCAGAGGGGGCGTTCTGTGAGGTCTGACGCTGATGTTTCTTGATAAAGTTGATACCCTCTACCAGCACACGCTGGGATTTTGGATATACAGCTAAAACTTTTCCTGTCTTACCTTTATCAGCACCGGCCAAAACCACAACCTGATCATTTTTCTTAATTTTCATTTTCATAGCCTCCTAAAGCACTTCTGGCGCCATGGAAACGATGCGCATGTGTTTTTTCTCGCGCAATTCGCGTGCAACAGGTCCGAAGATACGTGTACCGCGAGGTTCACCCTGTGCATTCAGCAATACAGCAGCATTTTCATCAAAACGAATATAGCTACCATCTTTGCGACGGATCTCTTTCTTAGTTCTCACAACAACGGCGGTAGATACTTCACCTTTTTTAACCGAACTGTTGGGGATGGCATGTTTTACTGTCACTACAATCAGATCACCTACGGAGGCGTATCTGCGGCGACTTCCACCAAGAACCTTGAAACAGAGGACTTCCTTGGCACCCGTATTGTCAGCGACTGCGAGTCGTGTTTCTTGTTGTATCATTGTTCTATCTCACCCTTACTTAGGCTTCTAGAGCCTGCTTAACGGTTTCAAGGAGTCTCCAACGCTTATCTTTAGAGAAGGGACGACTCTCAATAATCCTTACCTCATCACCAACATTACATGAATTCTTCTCATCATGAGCTTTGAAATTCTTGCTTTTTTTGATGAATTTGCCATAAAGGGGGTGACGCAGACGGCGACTCACTTTAACGACAATGGTCTTATCCATGGAATTGCTTGTCACAATACCCTGGATCACCTTGCGGCTTCCACGTTCACTCATTTATCTAACCCCTTACTCTCACGGATACCTAGATCCATTTCTTTGAGGACTGTCTTGATCTGAGCAATTTCACGTCTCAATTCACGCACACGGGTTGGTTTTTCCAACTGTTGGAGCGCTTTCTGGAAACGTAAGTTTGCCATTTCATTTTCATTATCAATAAGCTTGTTCTGTAAGGCTTCGACTGTAAAATCTTTAATCTCTGAAGTCTTCATAATCAAGCCTCATGAATATCGCGACGGGCGACAGTTTTAGTTTTAATAGGCAACTTATGGCCAGCCAGACGGAAAGCTTCTTGAGCAGTTTCTGAGTCCACACCATCAACCTCAAACATCACGCGACCAGGCTTGACAACGGCTACCCAATACTCAGGAGAACCTTTACCTTTACCCATACGAGTTTCAGCTGGTTTGATAGTCACTGGTTTTTGTGGAAATATCCGAATCCACATACGACCAGTTTTACGAACTTTTCGAACGATAGCAACACGAGTAGCTTCTATCTGACGACTGGTGATCCAGCCAGCTTCCAGAGCCTTCAGTCCAAAGGTACCAAATGAAACTTCGTTACCTCGGGCTGCGTTACCATGTTTTCTTCCGCGATGATGCCGACGGTATTTAACCTTTCTTGGCATTAACATGATCTAATCTCCCTTAACCGGCGATTCCGACAGCTTCCCCGTTGCAGATCCACACTTTCACGCCAATGACGCCATAGGTAGTGTGAGCTTCAACGAGAGCATAATCGATGTCAGAACGCAGGGTATGCAGCGGTACACGGCCTTCATGGAAGGTTTCAGTACGTGACATTTCAGCGCCACCAAGACGACCGGAGACGGTAACCTTGATTCCTTCAGCACCCATGCGCATGGTAGATTGGATCGCTTTTTTAGCCGCACGGCGGAAAGCAATCTTCTTTACCAATTGGTCAGCGATATTTCTACCAACCAAACGGGCACTCAATTCAGGACGCTTGATTTCATTTACATTAATCTGAATCTCACGACCAGTAAGTCTGCGAATTTCTTCACGAAGACGATCTACTTCTTCTCCCTTTCTACCAATCACGATACCGGGACGGGCAGTTGAGATTGAAATGGTGATCTTTTTACTGGTGCGATGAATATCAATTTTATCAACAGCAGCGTGAGCAAGACGCTTATAGATATATTTCCGAAGAAGAATGTCTTCATTCAGCTTATCTGCGAAGTTCTTCTCGTCAAACCAGTTTGAACTCCAGGTTTTATTAAAACCTAGACGAAAACCGACAGGATGTGTTTTTTGACCCAAAACGTCTCCTCTACTCTTTCTCTGCGACCACAATGGTCAGGTGACTTGTACGTTTTCTAATAATAGTTGCACGTCCCATGGCACGAGGTCTAAAACGACGCATCGTTGGACCTTCATCACAAAAGGCTTCTTTGACGAATAGCTTATCAGCATCCACTTCAGAACCTTCGCGATTGATGGCATTGGCAACTGCACTGCGCAGAGTCTTTTCAATAATCTTAGCAGCTTTTTTGGGCGTGAAATGCAATTTGTTAATGGCATTCTCGACCTGTTTTCCACGTACTTCGTCTAACACCTGACGAACTTTACGAGCAGACTGATGAATATGCTTAGCTTTTGCTACAGCGTCCATATCTTATCTCCTCGCCTTATCGCCATGACCGCGATAAGTTCGTGTTGGTGAAAACTCACCCAGCTTGTGTCCAACCATATTTTCTGAAACATAAACGGGGATAAATTTTTTCCCGTTATGAACGGCAAATGTCAAACCCACGAATTCAGGAACGATCATAGAGCGGCGTGACCATGTTTTGATAACAACGCGCTTTTTACTTTCCTGAGCAGCCTCTGCTTTTGCCATAAGCTTTGACTCAATGTAGGGTCCTTTTTTAATAGATCTTGGCATAATATATCAGACCTTATTTCTTCTTCCGACGAGCGACAATGTATTTGTTAGACGCTTTATTCTTTTTACGCGTCTTATATCCCTTAGTGGGTTTTCCCCAAGGTGTAGTAGGATGACGACCACCTGAGGAGCGGCCTTCGCCACCACCCATTGGGTGATCAACCGGATTCATTGCAACACCACGAACTTTGGGACGACGACCGAGCCATCTTGCCCGACCAGCCTTTCCAAGCGTAATGTTTTCATGTTCCTTATTCCCAACTTCGCCCAGAGTAGCATGACAACGCTTATGGATCATGCGCATTTCGCCACTGGGTAGCTTCAGGGTAACATAATTACCCTCTTTAGCCATTATCTGCGCGCCAGCACCGGCAGATCTTGATATCTGACCACCTTTACCAGGTTTCATCTCAATGTTATGAACAATGGAACCAGCCGGTATGTTTTCAAGAGAAAGACTATTCCCAACCTTAATGGGAGCAGATTCACTTGAGATGATCTGTGAACCAACAACCAGCTTGTGTGGAGCAAGAATATAACGCTTCTCACCATCAGCATATATTAACAGAGCAATATTTGCTGAGCGATTCGGGTCATATTCGATAGAATCTACACGAGCCGGAATGTCAATTTTATTTCTTTTAAAATCTATAATACGGTAATGTCTACGATGACCACCACCACGACGACGTGATGTGATGCGACCGTTATTATTACGACCACCCGTTTTCTTTAAAGGAGCAAGCAGACTTTTTTCAGGATCTGTTCTTGTGATTTCCTCAAAAGATGACGTTGTTTTAAAACGTTGTCCCGGGGTAATTGGCTTATATGTCTTAACTGCCATTCTGAACCACCTTACGCCTGCTCATCGCGGAAGAAATCAATAGCTTCACCATCTTTAAGCGTAACCACAGCCTTCTTCCAGGAAGCACGAGGGCCTTCTGTACGAATGACGTGGCCACCACTACGCATGGTTGAGCGCTTGACTTTTCCGTTCATATTCATAGTAGCAACTTTTTCAACTTTGACACCAAAGCGGCTTTCAACGACCTTTTTGATATCAATTTTGTTGGCTGACTTTAAAACCTTAAAGGCATACTTGCGTTGACTTTCCTGCAAGGCTGCGCTTTTCTCGGAGAGAATAGGTTCAATAATAATACCTTGACTCATATTCATCTCTCCTAGTCTGCCAACTGGGCGTTAAGAATCTCAATGGATGCTTTATCCATGAGAATTGCTTCATTATCAATCAAATCATAGGCAGAAACAAAAGCTGTCTCGATAATGGCAACATTCTTCAAGTTGCGACCACTCAACATCAAGCCTTCATCGAAGGTTGAAGTAAGTATAAGCAGTTTTTTATCGGCAATCTTCAAAGTATCCAAGAGTGCAATAACATCTTTTGTTTTTGGCTTATCAAAATTGAAAGCATCCACGACAAAGAGTGAATCCGATTTAGCTTTATCAGAAAGCACACTCCGACGGGCAAGACGTTTCACCTTTTTAGGTAGAGACATGCTATATGTCTTTGGAGAGATGGCAAAGGTATGTCCACCACCTACAAAGATTGGAGAACGGGTTGATCCAGCGCGAGCACGACCGCCGCCCTTCTGCTTCCAAGGCTTTTTACCACCACCAGAGACCTCTGCACGACTCTTGGTCTTAACAGATCCCTGACGGAGGTTATTCAATTCTGCTTTAACAGCAAGATAAACAACATGTTCATTAGGCTCGATTCCGAAAACAGAATCCAGACCATCAACTTTTTTCTGAGTTGCTTTACCTTCGGGAGAATACACTTTTAATTTCATAATCAACCCCGATCCAGCATCTCAACAAAACCTTTATTAGGTCCAGGAATAGCGCCTTTGACCATAACGATATGATTTTCGACATCAACAGCCACCACTTCCAGATTGCGAATACTGGCTTTTTTAGCACCATGCTGACCAGCCATCTTTGTGCCAGGCCATACACGACTTGGATCAGAACTGGCACCAATGGAACCGCGGGCACGCAGTTGATCCGATTTTCCATGGGAAGCATGACCACCATGGAAATTGTGACGTTTCATCACGCCTGTGAATCCACGTCCCTTGCTAGTACCAGATACAGTTACATGGTCACCTACTGCAAACATATCAACATCAATAGCATCACCTTCTTTTTTGTCTCCGACTTCCAAATCGCGGAATTCCTGGACGAAATACTTAGGTGTCGTATTGGCTTTTTTGAAATGACCAATTTGTGGCTGAGTCTCACGAGACTCTTTTTTATCTTTATACCCAAGCTGGACGGATGAATATCCGTCACGCTTTTCAGTCTTGATTTGAGTAATGACACATGGTCCACCTTGAATGACGGTGACAGGTATAACCTGACCATCTTCACGCCAGAACTGAGTCATCCCCAATTTTTGTCCAATTAAACCTCTCATGTTACACCTTAATCTCAATGTCAACACCAGCGGGTAAATCCAACTTCATCAAGGCATCAACTGTCTTTGCAGACGAGTTGTGTATATCGACCAAACGCTTATGAATCTTCGTCTGAAACTGTTCACGTGATTTTTTATTCACGTGGGGGGACCGCAATACCGTCACGATAGAACGCTTCGTGGGCAGCGGAATCGGCCCCGCAATAACAGCCCCAGTGGACTTAGCGGTTTGAACGATTCTTGCCGTGGATTTATCCAGCAGATTATGATCATATGCCTTGAGACTAATTCTTATTGTCTGTGACGGCATTCTGGATTCCTCTTAATAGCTTTAAATACGTTAATTGTTATAATTATTATTACTCGACGATCTCAGTAACAACACCGGCACCAACAGTATGACCACCTTCGCGAATAGCGAAACGCAGTTCCTGCTCCATGGCGATGGGCTGGATCAATTCGATCGTTAAACTCACATTATCACCAGGCATAACCATCTCAGTTCCCTCAGGAAGTGAGGCTACACCGGTTACATCCGTTGTACGGAAGTAAAATTGTGGACGATATCCTTCAAAGAAGGGAGTGTGGCGTCCGCCTTCTTCCTTCTTCAAGATATAGACCTTAGCTTTAAACTTGGTATGAGGTGTCACACTACCTGGTTTGATACAAACCATTCCGCGACGTAACCATTCTTTGTCCACACCACGCAGCAATAGACCAACATTGTCACCGGCCATTCCGCTATCCAACAACTTGCGGAACATTTCAACGCCCGTTACAACCGTCTTCTTGCTCTCAGTAGTGATTCCAATGATCTCGATCTCTTCTCCAACTTTAACCACACCACGCTCAATACGACCGGTTCCAACTGTTCCACGACCTGTAATTGAGAATACATCCTCAACAGGCATTAGGAATGGCTTCTCTACATCACGCTCTGGTTCAGGGATAAAGGTATCGATGGCATTCATGAGCTCCATAATGGAAGCAGTCTTGCTGTCATCTTCAAGATGATTCAATGCTTCCAGAGCAGATCCACGGATGATAGGTGTATCATCACCTGGGAAATCATACTCATCCAGCAACTCGCGCAGCTCCATCTCAACAAGGTCTAGAAGTTCAGAATCATCGACCTGATCTACCTTGTTCATGTATACTACCATGGAAGGTACGTTTACCTGACGGGCAAGCAGTACGTGCTCACGAGTCTGAGGCATGGCACCGTCAGCTGCTGATACTACCAGGATTGCTCCGTCCATCTGGGCGGCTCCGGTAATCATATTTTTAATGTAGTCAGCGTGACCAGGACAATCCACGTGGGCATAATGACGATTCTCTGTCTCATACTCTACGTGAGCTGTTGCAATAGTAATACCGCGCTCCCGCTCTTCTGGGGCGTTATCAATACTGTCAAATGAACGGACTTCACAAAATCCTTTTGCAGCGAGAACCTGTGTGATTGCAGCTGTTAATGTTGTTTTACCGTGATCAACGTGACCGATTGTTCCAACATTGACGTGCGGCTTATTTCGGTTGAATTTTTCTTTTGCCATAATTTAGTTCCTCCAGGCCTCTTGTTTAGCCTTTAGACTTTTCAAATATTTTCTCTGCAATACTATCTGGAATCAACACATAGTGATCAAACTGCATGCTAAATACAGCGCGACCTTGTGTTAGTGAACGTAGATCCGTTGCATATCCAAACATTTCGGACAGCGGAACATATGCATTCACAACCTGAGCATCTTTACGGGGTGTCATACCCTGGATCATACCACGACGAGATGAGAGATCACCCATCACGTCTCCAAGGTATTCTTCGGGCACAACCACTTCAACAGCCATGGATGGCTCCATCAGTTTTGCACCCGCCTTTTTACAGGCGGCTTGAATAGCCATAGAACCAGCAATTTTAAACGCCATCTCAGATGAATCAACATCATGATAGCTACCATCATAAAGCTCTACGCGCACATCCATAAGGGGATATCCAGCAACCACACCATTTTTGAGTGCTTCCTGCATTCCCTTGTCTACTGCGGGGATGTATTCCCTGGGAATAGCACCACCAACGATTTTATTCTCGAAATGATATCCCTTGCCAGCCTCATTAGGCCCTACACGAATCATTACATGTCCATACTGCCCCTTACCACCTGTCTGGCGAGAGAATTTGGTATTCTGCTCAACTTTTTTGGTAATGGTTTCAACATAGGCAACTTGAGGTACACCGACACGAGCATTCACTTTGAATTCACGGAGAAGACGATCAACAATAATCTCAAGATGAAGCTCACCCATTCCGCGAATAATTGTTTGACCCGTATCGTGGTCAACATTCACCAAGAAAGTAGGATCTTCTTCAGAAAGCTTGGCAAGCGCAACAGTCAAAGCGTCGTTGTCTGCTTTTGACTCAGGCTCAATGGCAACTGAGATAACTGGCTCAGGAAAATCCATTGATTCAAGCACAATAGGGTGCTTTTGAGCACAAAGTGTATCACCAGTGCGAGTATTTCTGAGACCGATAGCTGCTGCAATTTCACCAGCATAAATCTCGTCTCTCTCCTCGCGCTTGATGGAGTGCATAATCATCAAACGACCAACCCTTTCACGTTTTCCGCTAATAGAGTTGAGCACAGAATCACCTGTTTTGACAGAACCAGAATAAACCCTAAAGAAGGTCAACTTACCTACATAAGGATCAGTCATAATTTTAAAAGCAAGCGCTGCAAAAGGCTCGTTTTCATCAGCTTTACGCTCAATCACCTTCTCGCTATCATCCACATCATGACCTTTGGTCGGTGGAAGATCGAGGGGTGAAGGCATATAGGCGATAATAGCGTCAAGAAGTCTCTGGACACCTTTATTCTTAAAGGCGGAACCAACCATGGTAGGAATCATAGAGCCATCTAGCGTTGCGGCACGAATGGCTTTGGCGACTTCCTCTGGATTGAGCTCTTCACCTTCTAAATATTTCTCAAGCAGGGAATCATCATAGCTGGCCACCTCTTCGATGAGGAGATGACGATACTCTTCAGCCTTCTCAACCATATCCTTAGGGATATCACGATATTCAAAATGAGCTCCAAGGGAGCTATCATTATAGAGAATGGCTTTCATATTGAGGAGGTCGATGAGTCCTGTAAACAGCTCGCCTGCCCCAATGGGTAAGACTATGGGGACAGGATTGGCACCCAGACGTTTCTTAATCATCTCAAGGACGTTATAGAAATCAGCGCCAGTTCTATCCATCTTATTTACAAAGGCAATACGAGGGACACCATACTTGTCAGCTTGACGCCAAACAGTTTCACTCTGAGGTTCCACACCACCTACAGCACAAAACAGTGCAACGGCACCATCCAATACTCGCAAGCTTCGCTCAACCTCTACAGTAAAATCAACGTGTCCCGGTGTATCAATAATATTAATGCGGTGATCATCCCAGAAGGCTGTAGTAGCAGCAGAGGTGATTGTAATACCCCTTTCACGCTCCTGCTCCATCCAATCCATGGTTGCGGCACCATCATGTACTTCACCAATTCTATGCGTTCTTCCAGTATAATAAAGAATACGCTCAGTGGTAGTGGTCTTGCCGGCATCAATGTGAGCCATAATGCCAATATTCCGTACCTTACTAAGATCAGTATTTTTCAAAGTTTACCTGAAGTGAGCAAAGGCTTTATTAGCCTCGGCCATGCGGTGAGTATCTTCACGCTTTTTGATAGAACCACCCTCATTATTGGCAGCACCAATCAACTCGGCAGCCAATTTTTCGGACATGGTTTTCTGTGAGCGCTTCTTAGAATAAGAAATGATCCAACGATAAGCCAAAGCTTGTCTGCGGGCTGTACGAACTTCAACAGGCACCTGATAAGTTGCACCACCCACTCGTTTTGATTTTACTTCAACGATGGGAGCAACGTTCTCAATGGCTTTTTTGAAAAGCTCGAGAGGATCACTCTTCGTTTTTTGCTGAATAATATCAAAAGAACCATAGAGGATCTTTTCACTTAAACCCTTTTTTCCACGTTCCATGAGGTAGTTGATAAAACGAGCAACTCCCACATCATTGTATACGGGATCGGGTAAAATACTTCTTTTTTCTGGTCTACGTCTACGCATCAGTCAAATTCTTATGATTTTGGTCGTTTCGCGCCGTAGCGGGATCGACTTGTTCTACGGTTTTCAACACCGGCTGTATCCAATGTGCCACGAATAATGTGATAGCGCACACCTGGTAAATCTTTTACACGACCACCCTCGATAAGTACAATAGAGTGCTCCTGTAGATTGTGACCTTCTCCAGGTATATAAGCTGTCACTTCAATCCCGTTAGCTAAACGGACACGAGCCACCTTACGAAGAGCCGAGTTAGGCTTTTTCGGGGTGGTGGTATAAACTCTTGTGCACACACCTCTCTTTTGAGGACAGGCTTTAAGCGCTGGTGCTTTCTTTTTCTTTACAAGGCTCTTACGACCCTTACGCACCAATTGATTAATCGTTGGCATTTAATCTCCTTTTAAAAAGCCGCACAGTATAATTTCTGACCCTTGGGCAGTCAAGGTCATTTATTCACTTTCAGGCTCTGAATTTTCCCTAACAAAAACCTTTGCTTCGTCCCGTTTTTTCCTCACCTCAAGCACCTGCTCGGCGATCTCATTTACTGGACCCTCTGCCTTGATTTTTCCATATTTCGGCAGTCCGGTACCAGCAGGAATCAAACGACCAACAATAATATTTTCCTTTAAGCCACGAAGTGTATCTGTCTTGGCATTAATGGCGGCGTTGGTGAGAACTCGAGTGGTTTCCTGGAAGGAGGCAGCAGAGAAAACACTCTCTGTATTCAGAGATGCTCTGGTGATACCTAACAGTAAGGGTGTATGCGTTGCTGGTTCAGCATCGCGATATTCGGGAAGGGCTTTGTCATTTGCCGTTAAATCAGCAACTGTTTCTTCCATTTCTGCACGATTCACAAGCTGATATTCAGTGTACTCAGATTCAGCTGGTTTTTCAACAACCACCATCTCGAGTATTCTGGCATTCTCAGTCTGGAACTGAAATTTATTTATTCGATCCTGGTGCAGGAATTGCGTGTCACCTGGATTTTCGACTTGAATCTTCTGCATCATCTGACGCACGATGGTTTCAATGTGTTTATCATTGATACGCACACCCTGGAGGCGATAAACTTCTTGAATCTCGTTAACGAGATATTCCTGAACCTCATGTTCACCCTTAATGCGGAGAATATCCTTAGGTGAAACAGGTCCCTCACAAAGTCTATCACCTGCCAGGATATAATCTCCATCCAGAACAATAATGTGACGACCGTAAGGAATTGAGTATTCATACTTAACTGCATCAGGAGTTTCCACAAGAATGGTACGGACACCACGCTTGAGGTCACCATAGTGAACGATACCGGCAACTTCAGTTACAACAGATGGATCTGCAGGATTACGTGCTTCAAATAACTCAGCAACACGTGGCAGACCACCTGTAATATCAGCAGTTCTTGATTTTCCTTTGAGGAATTTAGCAAGTGTGGTACCAGCAGGAATCTTCTGTCCATCAGCGACGGTAAGTACGGCGCCCACTGGAAGCACAACATCTTTTCCAATTACAACACCCTGAGCATCACAGATTTCCAGACGTGGAGTCATTCTCATTCCACGGGCATCAGTAATGGTACGTTCGATTTTTCCTGTTTCTCCAGACTCTTCAATAAAAGTCATATCTTCGACGATTTCTACAAAGCGAATCGTTCCAGCTGTCTGGGCAATGATAAAGTCAGTACGTGGATCCCAGCGAACCAGCCCCTGACCCTTGGTAACCTTCTCACCATTTGCAACTTCAACAGTAGAAGCATATGGCACATTGGCACGGGTCAAAGCACGATTATTCTCATCAACAATTTCTAAAAAGTTGTTACGTACAAGAGAAATGCTACCCAATTCTTCGGTAGCTTCTGTTACACGTAAACCTGGTGAGTAGCGAACGGTACCTGCAAACTTCGCAGACATTTCACTCTCTTCAATAATACGGGCAGCCGTTCCACCAATGTGGAATGTACGCAAGGTTAGCTGGGTGCCTGGTTCACCAATTGCCTGGGCAGCCATAATTCCAACAGCCTCACCAGCATTTACCAGCTTGGCAGTGGACATATTCCGGCCATAACACTTGGCACAAACGCCAAATTCAGCTTCACATGTGAGTACGGAACGAATACGGACTTTTTCCACATTCGATTCAGCAATCTTCATCGCAAGATCTTCGTGAACCAGAACGCCTACTTCAGCAATCATCTCATCCGTCAGAGGATCAAAGACATCTTCCTGAAGAACTCGACCCTTGATACGATCCTGGAGAGGTTCGATGACATCTTCACCCTGTTTCAGGGCTTTCACATCGATACCATTAATGGTTCCACAATCTTCCATGCGGATAACCACATCCTGGGCAACATCAACAAGACGACGTGTCAAGTAACCAGCATCAGCAGTTTTCAGAGCGGTATCGGCGAGACCTTTACGGGCACCGTGTGTGGAAATGAAGTATTCCAGAACCGATAAGCCCTCTTTGAAGTTTGAAGTAATTGGGGTTTCAATAATCTCACCCTGACTACCTTTCAAAGATTTCTGAGGTTTGGCCATTAATCCACGCATACCAGCCAGCTGCTTGATCTGATCAGAAGATCCACGAGCACCAGAATCGGCCATCATAAATACGGAGTTGAAACCCTCATCATCAGTACGCAGGCCATCCATCATCATACCAGCAACCTGGTTGGTGGTGTGAGTCCAGATATCCAAAACTTTATTGTATCTCTCACCCTCAGTTAACCAACCAGCCTTACGATCGGCGTTAACCTTGTCAACTTCCTTGCCGGACTTTACGAGAAGAGCAGTTTTCTTTTCTGGAATTAGAATGTCTGAGAGACCAATGGATACACCACTTCGTGTGGCGTATTCAAAACCAATTCGCTTTAGATCATCCAGGAATTTCACAGTCAGGAAATTACCTGAGAAGCGCATGACATCACTAATCAAAACCTCAAGGCGTTTCTTGGTGATCAACTCGTTTATGTAGGGGTAACCCTCAGGAAGTGCGTTGTTCAGAGTAAGACGACCAGCGGTGGTCTCAACTAGCTCACCATTCATGCGAACTTTAATGATGGCATGATAATCAAGGCTGTTTGATTCAACAGCCAGATAGACTTCATCAGGCGAGATGAAAATCATCCCCTCCCCTTTGGCGCCAGGTCTGTTCTTGGTCAAATAGTAGCAGCCAATAACCATATCCTGCGAGGGCACCGTAATGGGTGAACCGTGGGCAGGATGGAGGATATTGTGACTGGAAAGCATAAGCATCCGTGCTTCAGTAATCGCTTCCGGAGAGAGTGGTAAGTGAACAGCCATTTGATCACCGTCAAAATCAGCATTAAAAGCTGAACAAACCAATGGGTGCAAGCGAATAGCACGTCCGTTGATGAGCACAGGCTGGAAAGCCTGAATTCCTAAACGGTGAAGTGTTGGGGCGCGGTTAAGCATCACGGGGTGATCTTTAACCACATATTCCAATACATCATAAACTTCCGGCATCTTCTCTTCAACAATTACCTTGGCCTGTTTAGGCGTTTTGGCATAGTTGCGAACCAGTAGCTCTGAAATGATATGTGGTTTGAACAGCTCGATGGCCATTTCTTTTGGAATACCACATTCATGAAGTTTTAGATCGGGTCCCACAACGATAACTGAACGACCAGAATAATCGACACGTTTTCCAAGCAGATTCTGACGGAAACGACCCTGTTTACCTGAAAGCATATCAGATAGTGACTTGAGCGGTCTGCGTGTACCTGAACGAACGGCACTTTGCTTACGGCTATTATCAAACAGAGAATCCACAGATTCCTGGAGCATTCTTTTTTCGTTTCTCAGAATCACATCTGGAGCTTTAATCTCCATGAGCTGTCGTAAACGATTGTTACGAATAATCACGCGACGATACAAGTCATTGAGATCTGAAGCGGCAAAACGGCCACCATCCAGAGGAACGAGAGGACGTAATTCAGGTGGAATCACAGGCAGAATAGTCAGAACCATCCATTCAGGACGATTGGGCACATCACCTGGTTGAGTATCGAAGGCCTTGATCATTCTGAGACGCTTCAGTGCATCAGCCTTTTTCTGCTGACTTCTGGTGGTCTTCACAATCTCCTTCAAGGCAATCATGTTCTTTTTAATTTCGAGCTCACGCAACATGGAAAGGATAGCCTCACCACCGGTTTTGGCGATAAATACATCCTCTTCATCAGCTCCAAGAGCATCAGGACCATAAATAGCATCTAACTCGATAAAGTCTTCTTCATCCAGAATCTCACCAGGTTCTACATCGGCTTTTCCAGGGGAAATCACCACGTAGGACTCATAGTAAATGATACGTTCCAGATTTTTGGAGGTCATACCCAGAGTGTGAGCCAGTGTTGATGGGATAGACCTGAGGTACCAGGTATGCACAACTGGCACTGCCAGCGTGATATGTCCCATTCTTTCACGACGCACTTTTTTGCGGGTTACTTCAACACCACAACGGTCACAAATGATTCCTTTATAGCGGATTCTTTTATATTTACCACAGTGACATTCCCAATCCTTGACGGGTCCAAAGATACGCTCGCAAAATAGACCATCTTTTTCCGGCTTATAAGTACGATAATTAATGGTCTCTGGCTTAAAGATCTCACCACGTGACTCGCGCAGAATCTTCTCAGGCGAGGCCAGACGGATCGTTATCTCGGTAAAATCGTTGACTACAGATTTATTAAGCAAAGGACAACTCCCTTTTTACTTTAATTCAACATCCAGCCCCAGACCCTTCATCTCACGTAGCAAGACATTGAAGGATTCAGGTATACCAAATTCGGGTAGATTATCACCCTTAACCAGTGCATTGTAGACCTTTGAACGGCCCTCTACATCATCAGATTTAACTGTGAGCATCTCCTGAAGTGTATGAGCAGCGCCATAGGCTTCCAGTGCCCATACTTCCATCTCACCAAACCTCTGGCCACCAAACTGAGCTTTACCGCCCAATGGCTGCTGGGTAATGAGAGAGTAAGGACCTGTGGAACGAGCATGCATCTTATCATCGACCTGGTGAGTAAGTTTCATCATATAGATTTCCCCTACAGCGACAGGGTTTTCGATGTATTCACCAGTGCGACCATCAATGAGTTGAACCTTGCCACCGATAGGCAGATTGGCTTTCTCCATCAACGCTTCGACATCAGCTAATTTGGCACCATCAAACACAGGTGTTTCGAACATCATACCCAGTTCACGACCAGCCCATCCAAGCATGGTTTCATAGAGCTGCCCCAGGTTCATACGAGAAGGTACACCAAGTGGATTTAGCACGATGTCGACGGGACGACCATCAGGAAGGAAAGGCATATCTTCTTCAGCCACGATGGCTGCAACAACACCTTTATTTCCATGACGTCCAGCCATCTTATCACCAATCGAAATTTTACGTTTGGTGGCAATCTGTACTTTAGCCAGTTGGATAACGCCAGGCTGAAGATCATCTCCAACCTTTTGCTTATATACATCATTCTCGTAATTCTGTTCGATCTCACGATACAGACGCTCATATTCATTGAGTAGCTTGTTCAGCTTGGCATCGATATTCTCATCCAGAGCAATGGGCTCACGACGATCAACACGCTCAAAATTGAGTGTGGCAATCGCTTCTTTTGTAAAAGGAGTCCCCGCTTTCAGGATAATTTTGCCGCCCAGATCCATAACGTTGGCAGATTTCTGCTCGAGGAGCAGGCCATTCACCTTTTCGTTACGCTTCTTGGTCAAGCTTGTTTTATCAAGACTGGCGCGCTGCTTGAGAGCATCCAGTTTGCGTTTTTCTTCAATACGGGATTCGCGACCCTTGCGTGTGTAAAGTTCTGTGCGAATAACCACACCCTTCACACCAGGATCAGCGCGCTTGGAAGCATCCTTAACATCACCGGCTTTTTCACCAAAGATAGCTTTGAGCAGCTTTTCTTCAGGCGTTGGGTCTGTCTCTCCCTTGGGAGTTACTTTTCCAATCAGTGTGTCACCAGGATGAACTTCTGCACCCACACGAACGATACCGTCATTGCTCAGATTACGGGTTGCTTCCTCACTGACATTTGGAATATCACGAGTGAGTTCTTCTTCCCCACGCTTGGTTTCGCGAACTTCGAGCTCGACTTCCTTCAAACGCATTGAGGTGAAGACATCTTCCTTAAGAAGACGTTCCGAGAGAACAATAGCATCTTCAAAGTTGTATCCACGCCAGGGCATAAAGGCAACAGTGATGTTGCGACCCAGGGCGAGATCACCGCGATCAGTACTCATACCGTCGGCCAACACGTCACCAGGAGCAACACGTTGTCCAACTTCAACCAGCACTTTCTGGTTAATACAGGAGTCCTGATTACTACGCTGGTATTTGCGCAACTTATATGAAACCATACCGGGTTCTTCAATGAGAGTAATATCCTCATCAATACGACGGGTGGTTTTAACAAGAATCTCCTCAGCACTTACAGATTTAACAATACCCTTCACGTCAGACAGGAGTAATGCGCGAGAATCTTTGGCCACGATTTTTTCAAAACCGGTACCAACGATTGGCGCTTCTGGCCATAACAGTGGAACGGACTGACGCTGCATATTCGAGCCCATAAGCGCACGGTTAGCATCATCATGCTCCAGAAAAGGAATACATGCTGCAGCGGGTGATACGATCTGCAATGGAGAAACATCCATGTAGGATACTTCTTCAGTGTTGATCATCGGGAAGTCACCACGAATTCGCACCTGAACCTGATCAGTATTGATAAAGCCCTCTTCATCCAGTTCTGAATTAGCCTGAGCGATAAAGGTACGGTCTTCATCATCGGCCGAAAGGAACTCAATGGTCTTGGATACCTTCGGTCTACCATTGCTATTGATCACCTTGCGATAAGGTGTTTCAATAAACCCGAGACGATTCACGACACCATAAGATGCCAATGAAGAGATCAGTCCAATGTTTGGACCTTCAGGGGTTTCAATGGGACAGAGACGGCCATAATGTGTATAGTGAACATCTCGAACCTCAAAACCGGCACGTTCTCTGGTGAGAGCACCTGGCCCCAATGAGGAAAGACGACGTTTATGTGTTACTTCAGCCAGAGGATTTGTCTGATCCATGAACTGTGACAGCTGATTCGTTCCAAAAAAGGAAGAAATAGCTGAAGTTACGATTCTGGAGTTGATCAGATCCTGTGGGGTCAGATTTTCATTATCGCGAACATTCATCCGCTCGCGGATGGTACGTGACATGCGACTCAATGCGACTGAGAACTGATTCCCAATCTGCTCGCCAACAGTTCTAACACGACGATTACCGAGGTGATCGATATCATCTGTGCCACGTTCGCCTTTACGCATTTCAAGCAAGAAGTTGACTGACATAATAATATCATGTGGCGTCAGCACCAATTCATCCAATGGGACATCGATGCCAAACTTCTTGTTCATGCGATAACGACCTACTTCGCCAAGATCATATTTCTTGGGATCAAAGAAGAGTCTGAAAAGGAATTTTTCAGCGAGATCAAGGTTTGGTGGTTCTCCACCACGCATCTCGGTGTAGAATACACGGAGTGCTTCATTGGTATCGGAAGAACGATCTTTAGCCAGCGTGTTTGCCAGAAGATCATATGCAATGTCTTCAGGGTCACTCACGACCATGACACCACCGACACCTTCTTTTTTCAACTCACGGACTCTTTCCTTGGTCAGTTTATCGCCGGCTTCCATAAGGATTTCACCAGTTTCCTTGTTGACAACATCAACAGGAACAGGTGTATCATAGAATGCTTTAAGACCAACATTGTCTGCAAGACGTAATTCGCGAATCACTCCAAATGCGCTGAGAATCGACTCGTTTGTCGAAAATTTCATGGCACGGAGTAAGAGAGAAATTGGGAATTTGCGGCGTCTATCGATGACTGCATAAATCACGTCATGAATATCAGTAGTAATGTCTAGCCAGGATCCACGGAATGGAATAAGACGGGCGGAGTACAGTTTGGTGCCATTGGGGTGAATTTTCATATCGAAAAACACACCAGGTGAACGCATAAGCTGTGATACAATCACACGTTCAGCACCATTAATGACGAAGGCTCCCCCTCGGGTCATATATGGAATGTTTCCAAAGAAGATATCCTGCTCAACATGGACAGAGTAATCGCCCGATTCAGCACCTTCTTCAGTAGCATGTAAAATTAATTTAACTTTTAATGGTACAGAATAAGTCACACCACGTTCGAGACATTCCTCGATTGAATAGCGGGGCAAACCAACGCTGTAGGATACATAATCCAGCTTATAGTTCCCGTGATTATCTTCAATGGGAAATACAGCCTGGAATATCGCCTCCAAACCTTTCATATCACGTTCGTGTGTTGCTACACCTTCCTGGAGAAATTCTTTCCAGGAATCAACCTGCAAATTAAGCAAGTTTGGGAGCTCAACCTGTGAACCGATTTGAGAGAAGGAGTGTCGTTCTATTTTACTGGGTAGGGCCAAAAGCCACCTCCACTTTTAGTTAATCAACTAAAGGCGCAAAAGCTCGCGGAAGAAATCTCCCGCGAGCCTGAATTCAAATGAGCAGTAATACTGGTAGTCAAACTATTTAAGAGTGACTTTTGCTCCAGCTTCTTCCAACTGCTTTTTGAGCTCCTCAGCTTCATCTTTGGAAATACCTTCCTTGATTTTGCTGGGAGCGCTGTCAACCAACTCCTTAGCCTCTTTGAGACCAAGAGCAGTTACTTGACGAACAACCTTAATTACATTGATCTTCTTGTCACCACAAGCTTCAAGCATAACATCGAACTCAGTCTGCTCTTCAACTTCTTCAGCAACTGCAGCAGGACCAGCTGCCATAGCAACTGGAGCAGCGGCGGTTACGCCGAATTTGTCTTCGATAGCAGAAATAAGTTCAGATATTTCAAGCATGTTAGCGGTTTCAAGATAGCTCATTACATCATCACGTGTGATACCCATGAGTAGATTACCTCCAGATTTAATTCTTTGTTTCTTTTAATGACATTAACACACCTACCAAATTCCGCATGGGAGCTTGAAGCACACTCAGGGTATTCTGCATGGGAGACTGCAGCCCACCTAGCAGTTTGGCAAGCAACTCTTCTTTCGACGGTAAATTAGCAAGCTTCACATAGAAACTTGCGTCCAATACCTGGCCCTCAAAAACCAATCCTTTTACAGCTGGTTTTTCTTTAGCCTTACCTTCCTTTTTAAGGAATTCTTTGATCACGCGAGCAGGTGCTGTTGGATCTTCATTTCCAAAAGCCAGAGCGGTGGGTCCCTTGAGTACATCTTCGAGACCTTCGAAACCATTTTCTTTCACTGCAATACTGACCAGCCTATTTTTCATAACACGAAATTCAACATTGGCCTCATGGAAAAGCGAACGTAGAGCGTTGGTCTCTTCAACGTTAAGCCCTACATAGTCAGTGAAATAGATAGCACTGGCGCCTGAAACTTTCTCTCTGATCATGTCAAGAGAGTTAATATTATTCTGATTTGGCATATTGATAACTCCTTAGGTCGCTGATACGCCAAGCGTAGCTTTATCAATTCTGATACCAGGGCCCATTGTTGAGCTCAGAACTAACTTCTGAAAGTAAGTTCCTTTGGCACCAGAAGGCTTCATGGCGACAAGACGATTGATAAGAACAGTAATATTCTCAGCCAGTGCGGTCTGCTCAAAAGAAGCTTTACCCACAATAGAGTGAACAATACCAAACTTATCTGTACGTAATTCAATTTTACCAGCTTTAGACTCATTCACGGCTTTAGCAACATCCATACTGACAGTACCTGTCTTAGGATTAGGCATAAGGCCACGTGGTCCAAGGATTCGACCCATTTTACCTACTTCACCCATATTATCCGGGGTGGTAATAATGACATCTACATCTATCCATCCGTCTTTCAACTTCTGGATATAGTCTTCAAAACCAACAAAGTCAGCACCGGCTTCAGTCGCTTCATCTGCTTTTGGACCTTTAGCCAAAACCAGCACACGAACCTTTTTACCCGTTCCATGTGGAAGTGTTACTGTACCACGTACCATCTGATCTGCATACTTGGGGTTGACACCAAGATTGATAGAAACTTCAATCGTTTCATCGAACTTGGCAGTAGCGCATTCTTTTAGGAGCCCTACACCAGCATCTAGATCATATTCTTTGGTCTTATCAACTTTACTGAGATTAACTGTGCGTTTTTTTGATGTTTTCATCTCAGACCTCCTACCCTGTTACCGTAATGCCCATACTGCGGGCTGTGCCCTCAATAATGCGCATGGCCATCTCAACATCATGTGAGTTGAGATCTGGCTTTTTGAGCTCGGCAATTTCACGAACTTGCTTCTTCGTGACGTTCCCAACCTTTTCTGAATTCGGAGTCCCAGAGCCTTTTTCAAGCCCAGCAGCCTTCCGGAGAAGCACTGCGGCAGGTGGAGTTTTTGTAATAAATGTAAAGGATCTATCAGCATAGACAGTAATTACTGCCGGGATGATAAGTCCACGCTCTTTCTCAGTACGAGAATTGAACGCCTTACAAAACTCCATGATATTTACACCCGCCTGTCCCAATGCCGGACCTACTGGCGGAGAGGGATTGGCCTGCCCTGCGGGAATATGCAGTTTAATCTTGTTAATTACCTTTTTGGCCATTCGCTTACCTTCTTACTACTTTTCTAATTCTATCTGCAGAAAGTCTAACTCAACAGGTGTTGGTCGACCGAAGATGGACACCTCTACCTTAACTTTCTGCTTGGATTCATCGACTTCCTTAACAAAACCTGTAAAATCCACAAAAGGACCATCGGTCACCTTGATAGGATCACCAGTTTTGAAAATTGTGCCCATGACTTCTTGACCATCGCGCTCTTCGACTTCTCCAAGAATCCGACGGACCTCAACATCCTTCAATGGAATTGGCTCACCCTTTGGACCTACAAAAGACATTACCCCGGGAACATTCTCCACGAGATAGCGTGTTTCTACGGTGACCTCCATCTGAATCATGATATATCCAGGAAAGAATACTTTATTACGAACGTATTTCTTCCCGGCACGCATTTCGACCACATTTTCTGAAGGTACGAGTACTTCGGGGATCAACTCATTCAAGCCAGCAAGTTCTGCTTCTTGAAGTATCGCTTCACTGGTCTTCTTTTCCTTACCGGAAAATGTCCGAAGACTATACCACTTCATGGCCATTTTTTAGCGCCCCATGATCACGTTTAAAACCAAGACAGACATGACTTTATCCAGAAGAAACAGGACAACCGCAATAAATGCGGACATTCCGAGCACTACCCATGTTGAGCCTTTGAGCTCTTCATAACTTGGCCACGAAATCTTCTTGAATTCAGCTTGTACGCCGTCTAGAAATGCTTTGAACTTATTAATCATATTTTATTTAACAGCCTAAGATGTTGAGCAGGAGAGACAGGACTTGAACCTGCAACCTACGGTTTTGGAAACCGTTGCTCTACCAATTGAGCCACTCTCCTGTCTAAAACTCATATCTTATTTTGTTTCCTTGTGAACGACATGTTTATTACAATTAGGACAATACTTCTTGAATTCTACGCGGGTTGGATGCAGCCGCTTATTTTTCTTTGTCGAATAATTGCGATGTCTGCATTCTGTGCACTCAAGTGTAATTATCTCACGCATTTATAACCGCCGAACCCTTACTCGATGATCTCAGTAACAACACCGGCACCAACAGTATGACCACCTTCGCGAATAGCGAAACGCAGTTCCTGCTCCATGGCGATGGGCTGGATCAATTCGATCGTTAAACTCACATTATCACCAGGCATAACCATCTCAGTTCCCTCAGGAAGTGAGGCTACACCGGTTACATCCGTTGTACGGAAGTAAAATTGTGGACGATATCCTTCAAAGAAGGGAGTGTGGCGTCCGCCTTCTTCCTTCTTCAAGATATAGACCTTAGCTTTAAACTTGGTATGAGGTGTCACACTACCTGGTTTGATACAAACCATTCCGCGACGTAACCATTCTTTGTCCACACCACGCAGCAATAGACCAACATTGTCACCGGCCATTCCGCTATCCAACAACTTGCGGAACATTTCAACGCCCGTTACAACCGTCTTCTTGCTCTCAGTAGTGATTCCAATGATCTCGATCTCTTCTCCAACTTTAACCACACCACGCTCAATACGACCGGTTCCAACTGTTCCACGACCTGTAATTGAGAATACATCCTCAACAGGCATTAGGAATGGCTTCTCTACATCACGCTCTGGTTCAGGGATAAAGGTATCGATGGCATTCATGAGCTCCATAATGGAAGCAGTCTTGCTGTCATCTTCAAGATGATTCAATGCTTCCAGAGCAGATCCACGGATGATAGGTGTATCATCACCTGGGAAATCATACTCATCCAGCAACTCGCGCAGCTCCATCTCAACAAGGTCTAGAAGTTCAGAATCATCGACCTGATCTACCTTGTTCATGTATACTACCATGGAAGGTACGTTTACCTGACGGGCAAGCAGTACGTGCTCACGAGTCTGAGGCATGGCACCGTCAGCTGCTGATACTACCAGGATTGCTCCGTCCATCTGGGCGGCTCCGGTAATCATATTTTTAATGTAGTCAGCGTGACCAGGACAATCCACGTGGGCATAATGACGATTCTCTGTCTCATACTCTACGTGAGCTGTTGCAATAGTAATACCGCGCTCCCGCTCTTCTGGGGCGTTATCAATACTGTCAAATGAACGGACTTCACAAAATCCTTTTGCAGCGAGAACCTGTGTGATTGCAGCTGTTAATGTTGTTTTACCGTGATCAACGTGACCGATTGTTCCAACATTGACGTGCGGCTTATTTCGGTTGAATTTTTCTTTTGCCATACTTCAATTCCTCCGTATCGCTTCATGTTGTTAATAAATTTATGGGGAAGCTAGAGCTCGAGAGCGGATTTGAACCGCTGACCTTCTCCTTACCAAGGAGGTGCTCTACCGACTGAGCTACCCGAGCAGTTGACATAAAAAAGCCCCGGTCCTAGGGGCAATTCGCTGTCAAGTTGAGCGGGTGATGAGGATCGAACTCACATAACCAGCTTGGAAGGCTGGTGTTCTACCATTGAACTACACCCACTGGGTCCAGACAGCAATTTCTTAGAATTGCCTCCCCAATATTGTTAAAAAGCGTGGGCCGAGATGGATTTGAACCACCGTACTCGATTGAGAGCAGATTTACAGTCTGCCGCCTTTAACCACTCGGCCATCGACCCAATAAAAAAACAAACGCTCGAGCCAAGGAAGGGACTCGAACCCCCGACCGGCGGTTTACAAAACCGCTGCTCTACCAACTGAGCTACCTTGGCCGTTTTTCTAAAAGCCGAAGAATATATATGCTGGATTTCCAGACACAAGAAATATTGGGAAAGTAATTCTGATTATTTTTACAGAGGAAAACTTGACTTAATTGGGAGAATCCAGACAGGTCACTTTATTTTCCATTTGGTGCCTTCAGGTGTATCAATCAACTCAACACCAAGACCTGACAATTCATCACGTATGGCGTCGCTAGCAGCAAAGTCTTTATTTGCTCTCGCTTTCATTCGATCTGCGATTTTACCTTCAATAAATTCGGCGTCAACCGTTACCGATAAACCACTATCCATTTCCAGAACTGCCAGAACATGATCAAATCTAGAGACAAGGTCAATAAGCCCCCTGGCACCTGCTCCACTCAATGTTCCTTCCACCATGGATCGATTTCCCCAGCGCACCAACTCAAAGATGGCAGCCAGGCCTCCAGAAATATTCAAGTCATCATCCATGGCTACAGTAAAGTGGTCTTTACCCCTCTTTATTTGATCCAGGGCATCATCTTCACCAGAACCATCATAGGTCTGCAACTTGGCATAGAATTCCCTCACACGATTGACAGCCTTTTGGGCTTCTTCCAATCTGGAAACTGAGAAATTCAGTTTCTGGCGGTAATGTGTGGTAATCAACATCCACCGAATCGCCTCAGCAGGATAGCCTTGATTCAATAGATCTCTCAGCGTGTAGAAATTATTTAAAGACTTGGACATCTTCTTGTTGTCCACAAGTAAATACTCAGAATGGAGCCAGTAATTGACAAAATCTTCACCTGTGGCACAGACGCTCTGAGCCAATTCATTTTCGTGATGCGGAAAAATATTATCTACCCCACCACAATGGATATCAAAGTGCGGTCCCAGAAGCTCCGTGGACATTACAGAACATTCAATATGCCAGCCAGGACGACCTTTGCCCCAAGGTGATTCCCAATGAACATCACCATCCTCATCTTTGTAGCCCTTCCAGAGTGCAAAGTCACGGGCTCCCTCTTTTTCATAGCTATCATCAGCGACTCGGCCACCGGACAACATCTCATCGGGATTGAGGTTAGCCAGCTTTCCGTATTCTTTATATTTTCCAATATTGAAGAAGACACTACCGTCGGCCGTAGTATAGGTATAACCCTTGGTTTCAAGATCGGAAATCATGTGAATCATTTCAGGGATGTAGTTGGTAGCCTCGGGATAATTTTGGGCCGCCTGCATATTGAGTGTTTTCAGATCGGCATGAAAGGCTGTCTTAAATTCATCTGTGAGCTCGGTAAGGGTGATTTTGCGCTCTCTACTTCGTCGAATCGTATTGTCATCCACATCAGTGAGATTCATGGCATGATTGACATCAAAACCCCGAAATTCTAAATAACGTCTCAGCAGATCCTCAAATATGAAGGTCCTATGATTGCCAATATGAGCATAATCATACACAGTGGGACCGCAAGTGTACATCCGCACCTTCCCTGCTTCTATGGGTTTGAAGACTTCCTTCTGGCGGGTGATTGTATTATAAAACCGAATACTCATTCTTCTTAACCTAACTATATTTTTTCAAACTTAATTTTAAAATCTGATCTATTAATTGCGGGAAACTGAGACCATAGGCAGCAGCTCCCATGGGCAGGAGTGATGTCTCCGTCATTCCAGGTAAAGTATTTATTTCTAAACACCACGGCTTATTCTCTGGATCCAGCCGGAAATCAACGCGTCCATAAACTTGAACTCCAGCTGAGCTCATGGCCTTTACAGCCAGAGCCTGTATAGATTGAGTCAGCGCATCATCCAAGTCAGCCGGACATTTATAGTTGCTCATCCCCTTGGTGTATTTCGATTCATAATCATATAGCTCATGGCCGGGAAAAATTTCAACGATGGGAAATACTTGATCTCCCAGAACACCCACGGTGAGTTCGCGTCCAGGAATGAAGCGTTCAAAGATGAGTCTGGTGAATGCTCCGGAAACCTGTCTGGCTTCTACGAGGTCTTCAGGTTTTTCACAGACAGACAATCCAATGGTTGACCCTTCATTATCCGGTTTGATAACATAGGGCAATTGGAGTTGAGTTTCTGGAAGATCCCGCCCCCGCTCGTGGAGCAGCAACTCCCATTCTGCAGTGGGAATACCACATTTCTTGAATTGACGCTTAGAGGCATCCTTTGAGAAGGCCAGCAAACTGTCGGCCACACCAGCGCCGGTAAACGGAATGTTATTGGCTTCCAAAGTGGCCTGGAGAAGACCATCCTCTCCTGCTCTACCATGAAATCCCAGGAGTACGATATCAAATGAATCCTCCCACTCATGGGTCACATCCAGTTCATTCCCCAGATTAACACGTTTATATGAGTAGCCCAATTCCTGGAGTGCACGTTCCATGGCTACCGTAGAGTTAAGCGAGACCTCACGTTCATGAGAACTTCCACCGCCTGCGAGTAAAACTTTCATTTATTCATCCTCTAATCATGACAATCATCACAACAATCGTCCTCTTCAGAATCTCCAAGACCTTCATAGAGATTCTCCAGCATACCTCGTGGACCAATTCTGAAAAGTGAGCCGGCAAAAAGCAACAATAAGATACTGCCTGCCAACAGATTAATCCATGAGTGATCATCACTAATTTCGGCACCTACACCCACCTGGGCAGTGTCACCCATGATAAAATTGACTCCAAATCCGATGACAATGGTCAATGCGATAATCACCAGGGGAAAAATGATGGCTATGCGTCCACCGTGGAGTTTTTTCATCACTCCCAGGGTGGTAATGTTGGTAGCGGGACCTGTTATCAGAAAAGCCAGTACAGCACCAGCTGAAACACCATTCATAAGCATGACAGCGGCAATAGGTGTTGCTCCAGTGGCACAGACATACAAGGGCATTCCGATCAGGGCCATGATGAGAATATCTGCACCATATGGGAGTGTACCCCAGTCAAGTTTTCCCAGGAAGGGATCAGTAATAGCGGCAATGATAAGCCCCATGAGTACCCAGGGCCCGAGATGATCAATCATTTCCTTATTCAGAGTAGACCAGAATCGTTTCCAGGGGTTTACGGTGGGCTTCAGATTTTCAGTCTCAATCACAGGAAGTTCAACCTCTTGTGTTGCTGGAACCAGGAAGTCCATGATATAACCTGTGAGCCAGGCGATTAAACCGGCAGCTATCAATCGCACAAGTGTCATCTTCCAGCCCAGGAGCGGTACTGAAATCATAATGGCATCGATACCCAATTCAGGCGTAGCAATGAGAAAAGCCATCCCCGCACCTACCGAAACACCCCGTCTCACAAGACTGTGATAAAGAGGCACAACGCCACAGGAGCAGATGGGCAGAGGGAGTCCGAAGAGCATGCCCTTCCCCACCCTTACGGATCGACTTTTTGAACCCAGCCAATTGATGCCTGCATCGGGGATAAAATTCTGGATACTGGATGCAATTAAAAATCCCAACAATAGTGCTGGAGCACTCTTAAAGAAAAGTGAAAGCGTGAGGTGAGCTGTGGAGTCGATGGAATGGTCGTGGGGTAAGGAATGACCTAATGGTAACAAGAACAGGAGACCAGCACCGGCCAGTGCACCTAAAGCGGCAGGCAGGGCATTTTTCGAATGAGAATGTTCATGCTTGTGTTCATTCTCTTCGGTAGCTACACCATGAATGTGACGATGAAAAAGAACATGCAGGAGAGATCCGGTTACCAGGGCCTGGAAATAAGTAATGTATGAGGAATGAGCGCCAGGGAGTTCAGCTACCCCCACACTAAATCCCGCAATCGTAGCCAAACTCATCAATGCGAGGACACCCACAATAACCTTAATATTACTCAACGGTTTTAAGGCCCACCAGATCAGCAAACCAACGGGAAGACGGTGGAGGATGACTGCATAGGCCAGAACCTGTCCAGATCCGTGTTCACGGGAAGCTTGTGAGACCGCAATTCCATCAAGGAGAGTATGTACTAAAATACCACTAAATGCCAATACGAGGACACCGCTGTGGGTAGCTCGCTCGTAGTTATGAAATGCTCGTTCGGCAAAGTAGGGTAACAATGCTCCCAAAACAACCATGAGGAGAGCCATTCCACCTATTTCAACCACAGCTTCAGGTAAGAGGTGGGTGACAGCGATCCCGCCAATAGAAACCAGGATGAATCCATCGAGGAAACGATTTATGCCTGGCTGTTGTTCGAAGATCTTTGCCAGAAGCGGACCCAGCAACAGAGCACCAATTGCTAAAACGAGTAAGGTCACTTAGCAACTTCTCCTGAACTCTTATGCTGGGTATATCCAAGATACCAAACCAGACCAGCAGCCAACATCATGGCCAGGCACAGCATTTGTCCCATGCTAAAATTCATAAAAACAAATCCGAGGTGGGCATCAGGTTGTCTAAAATATTCGATGAAAAACCTGACGAAACCATACCCAAATATAAAGAGCCCAGACAAGAAGCCATAGAAGGGTGATTTTTTGCGGAGTACCCATAACAGTACAAACAGAACGATCCCCTCGAAAAAGGCCTCATAGAGTTGAGAGGGATGTCGCAGCAGGGCATCCTTAGCATGGGGAAAATACATTCCCATGGAGCTTTCGGTTATGCGTCCGTATAGTTCACCATTAATGAAGTTGCCAATTCGCCCAAAGAAATAGCCGAGGGGTATTCCCACCATGAGCAAATCAGTGAGTTCGAAATACTTCATTTTATGTTTCCTGGCATAGAGCCATAGTGCAACAGCCACTCCGGATATACCGCCATGAAAAGACATTCCTGAAATACCCGTAAAGCGCCAGTGTCCATTAATTTTTGCAAGGGGTGAAATGATGCGCAGGGGGTGTTGGATTAGATCTTCAAACCCATAAAAAATAACATAACCGAGGCGTCCACCCACAATCACACCCACAATAGCCCACATAATTGCATCTGCAATGAAGTCGATGCTGTAAGGCATATTCTCATCCTTCAGACGATATTTGGCGATGAAGTATGTCACAGCAAAGGAAGCGATATACATCATGCCATACCAGCGTAGTGGAAAATTGCCAATGCTAAATATGACGGGATCCATTTGAGATGGCAGGTGTTGCCACCACTCTATAAGATGATTCAAAGTCTAGACTCCTGATTCAAAGATTTCATAGGCGCAAAATTATACTAAACACTTCTCATACCAAGGAAAAGCCTATGGCTAACATAGGGCATACAAAAAAAATGAGTCATTGTTTCCAGTATTTAAAGGCAGGCTTTTAATAAAAACCAGGCTGGGATTCGAATCCCAGCCTGGAGTTAGATATGAGAACATTCAATAATAGGGTCTGCTCAACCCTTTCAGACCTAGAAGCTAAATCCCTCAGGTAAATCCTTCTCCTCCGTTCCTGCTGGTACCCATGATAGGTCCATGATGGTAAAGGTTGGATTCTTGGTTTGAAAAATGGGCACCACCTTCATTCCAATTTTTGGTTCCCCAATTGAGAGGTACCCCATAAGAATGGTGGATACGCCTTCAAACTCAACATTTACAAATCGAATCGGAGTCTCCAGAGTATTAAAAGCTCCTGTCCGTTCCGTGATCATGAAGGTGTGTACGCTGGCACCTTTGCGAGCCAGTTCTGTGAGATCAACTTCTTCATTTCTCATGAGACAGTCCGGGCAATGAATACGATAAGGAATATAAATTGAGCCAAAGGTTTCGCATTTCGGGTTGGCACATTTGGTCCCTAATAACCTGGCATTGCTCAGGTTTTCAAAGAAAGGTGCTTCTCCACCATAGGAATGAATATGAGTCATATCTGCTGGATTGGTTACCCCCAGAAGTTTTCCTGATTCATCTCTAATGGGGTCATTGGGGTATATATAATGGAAATTTCCAGTCACACGATAACGACCATTCTCGACCTTGACGGTTCCTCTATTTTGAGTAGTCATCTTAGCCCCTCCCTTTTAATTGATGATCTGGATGAATAAGAACAGTGGCAGTCACATGAGATCCTACACCGGCATGACTGATAGCAAGGCCTCGTTTGGCACCCTTTACTTGTAGATCTGTCCAATCATCAGGTTTCACACGGTTAAATCGCTTCCATTTGGCTTCATCAGCGTGCATCTCCGACCAGCGACCCCAAATGTGTTGAGCCACTTCAACTACTTGCATAATACCTGTAGCTCCAACAGCGTGCATATTGCCGATGAGACCACCAGAAAGGTTGGCTGGCAACTTGCCTGGTTGGCCAGTAAATGGATTGGTATGATAGCAGTCTCCCGATTCCACATAGGTGCGTCCTTCACCATAAGGTCGGATTCCAATATCCTCATAGGTCTGAATATCACTTATTGTAAATGCATCGTGCAATTCGACGAGATCAAGATCCTCTGTGGGATCAACAATACCAGCCATACCATAAGCATAATAAGCAGCCATACGGGCGGCGAGAAAGCCTGTAAAACCAGGATATCGATCACCACCTGGAAAACGAACACCCAGATCTTTGTACTGGTCAGGGCTTTCATTGGGCAGTAAAGGAATAGCCATATCACGACGGTCAGCCACACGCAGAGTATGGGATCCGGCAGAGGAATACAAGAGGAGTGGATTGTCTGTCATTTCATAGGCGGTTTTCTCATCCGCGAGGATCACACAGGATGCACCAACACTCATAAGACAACAGTCCAGGACTCGAAGTGGGTGAGCCACAACAGGAGAATTCAACACATCCTCCACAGTGATTTTCATTGGACCCTGGGCATGAGGGTTCATGCGGGCATAGCCCTTATTTTTTACAGCAATTTCCGCCAGAGTCCTGCGGAATGAGTCTTCTTGCTTCCCAAATACTTGCCAGTACTTCTGAGCCATGACGGCATAGTATCCAGTATAGATGTGACCCAGGGGGGTTTCCCAATCTTTGTCGGCAGCAGAGGCAATGAGGTGATTGCCCTCATCGGTGGGAACCTCATCCATACGTTCCCAACCCATGGCCAGGGTTGCGTCTGAGTAACCAGAGGCAACCGCCTTATAGGCTTCCCAAATCGTTGATCCTCCAGTGGCTCCACCTGTTTTAACACCTATATTTCCCAGTGGATCCAGTCCCAGACGGTCATGTATGACTGCTTCCCCCAGCAGTTGATCACCAAAGTGATCAGCAAAATGACCGTAGTAACAACTATGGATGTATTTTTTTACTTCTTCAGGGGATTTCTTGATAAATTCGGCTGCCTCCAGAAAGGCATCGATAACCAGCTCTTCGGTCCGCTTCTCCGGTATGGCTCTATCAAATTTTGACATGCCACCTGTTACCAGATAAACGGGTTTGCTCATCTGTGGAATTTTGAGCTGTTGTTTACTGAATTTGATCATGTTTCGCTCCCATATTTGAGTTATATCAAAGGACAGGCATCACAAATAGAGCTGACGCAATATCCTTACTTAAGATCAAGATAGCATTCAAAAAATTTTAATTGGTGTTCGGCAATAAACTAACAGATCAAGTTGAATTCCAAAAGGGATTCTGATCTCGAAGGTATCCCTTCTGGACTCTACCGTTTCGCATCTAAGGTAAAGCTTTTCGAAGCATAACTATTGGATTAAGCCGTACATTTCGACAAGCTCAATGTCATGGAGACATATGGGAGACTGATACGCTTAGAGCCGGAATTCATGAAATATCAGGACATTTCGATTAGTCGTTGTTGTGTAAACGATGACCTGACAAGAAACCTCAATCTCCTGAATAAACACAAAGCGCGGATTTCAATCCGCGCTTTGTGTTGTAAAATCTATTTTACTGGCGATTAATACAGATAGCCCAACCCAATATAGAGACCTGAATTACCATCCTGTTCATCTTTAGCCATACCATAGTCTACGGCGATGATAAAATTCTCATTCAGGGCGATCCTCAAACCACCACCATAGGCGACATGCAATACGTCGTCTCCCTCATTCAGTCCATGAGTTGCTAGATTGGCATCTATTCCATATTCATATGGTGTAAGGACCTTGCCCATATCGGCAAAACCATTTAGTGCGAGATACAGATTTTGTCCAGCGACCACACCGCGAAAGAACTTCCAGCGCATTTCCAGGTTTGCAAAGCCCGTCGAGGCACCAACGATTCTGTTTTTCAATATTCCGCGCAATGTTTTTGATCCACCAAGTCCCTCTTGCATTTTGTAGCTGCTTTGGTAGTAGGGAAGCATGTAAAATGGAGGTTGATCTCCTATTGCACCTTGATATCCCAGTCTGTAGGCGAAAGATAGATTCTTTTCAATGAGGGTGAAATATTGCCGATGAGTGAATGTCATCTGGGAAAAGGGTGTTTCCGTTCCCAGAAACTCTGGCGCAGTTAAGAATAGAGCCTCAGTCCACATCCCACTCATGGGGTTGGCTTCCTGATCACGCGTATCGTAGACCAGACCTATTTTCACATAGTTGGTTGCACCACCATCCGCTTCTTCAGACGGGATAAGACCGTTTGCTGCATATTCATCATAGAGTCCATCAACATCTGGCAATTTGTCTTCATCATCTTGACCATCATTCAGTTTGTCGAGGTCAATCCCACCGATGGTATTGTTTAAGAATCCTATTCCGGCAATTCCCCTCACACTGGGATGGAGAATCTGTTTCTGAAAATCAGTCGTAAAACGAAATTGTTCACGAGCATGACGATAAAAAGCCCTGGAGATATATTCTGGATTTAACTCTGTCTCATCATCATCCAGATACTGTTTCTCATAAAGCTCATGGTACTCTGTCTGAGCACCATTAAATCCATAGAAGGGCAAGAGCTGCTCTGTAAAAAGACCTAGCTCAGCCGTGACGCGGATGTCTGCCGGCATGAGATATTTGGAATCAAAAAAGATGGTGTTGATACCACCACCTTTGGTTGTTCGGGAAAGCTCCGTATAAATTGAGAACAAGTAATCTGGATACAATGAACCATCACCATAGTGAAAGGGCTGTACAATGATTCCATAGGTGAAACCGTTGTCTGAATTATATGCAATTGCCGGGACACCGCCCCAGCTCCAACCAGACTTACCTTGCTCTTCAGCCACCAGATTCAGGCTTAGTCCTAATACACATAACAATACAAAGATCTTTCTCATCTCACGAACCTCCAAAATATTAATGCTAGTTCAAAAGACTTTCCAGGCGCCACGTCATTTCCCTGACAAAGTCTTTGTCTGGATCAAATCCCACGATCTTGTAACGGATTTTTCCTTGTGGTCCTATTATAAACAGACTTGGGATACCTTCCACACCAAATTTTTCCGCAGTGCCATCAGAAAAAGCCACTGGAAATGTGAATTTCATTTCTTCAACATAGGGTTTAACCTTTTGCTTTTCCTGGTCTGTGGAGGCGGCCACAAAAACAATGCGGGGATCATTTTTGTAGAGTTCATAGAATGCCTGGAATTCAGGCAATTCACGGCGACAAGGACTACACCAGGTAGCCCAGAAGTCCACGAAGACAGCTTTGCCAAGCATATTGGCATTATTTAATGATCTTCCATTAAAATCTGTAATTTGGAAGGGTGGCGCCTGGATATCAAAGACTTCAGATAAAACCTCTTCCTTCCGACGCTCCTGCAGACTTTCCTGCATATCATTTATAAATTTCTGGGGATCATCGTCAGGGTGAATTTTGCTATAGAGCTCTTTCACTTTCTGAATGAGCAGGGCCTGGTTAGGAGCCAATCCCAGAGCCGTGATATAATCTTCCAAGGCACCTTCCAGGTTATTTTGGGTTTCTAAAATCAAGCCACGGCGCAGCAGAACTTCAGGTTGCTCGAGGTAACTCAGAGCCAAGTCGTAGGCTTCCAATGCCTTTTCACTTTCATCCAATTTCTCAAAAATCGTGGCTTGAGTAGCATATATCATTGAACCCAGTTCATCTCGCCACTTCAGGGTCTCTTCATGCGTTTTGAATTTGGCTATGGTATAATCCATAACGGCGGGAGCATTATTGAAGAGCATCATCTGGTTGGCCATAATGGAGCACAATTGGTTTCCAAAGGCAATTTGATCAGTCAATTCCAGGATACCATTTTCAGGATAATTTTTAAGTAATTCAAAGCGTTCCAGGAAACGGGCTTCATCCTGCTCCATAATGGAACGCTCAGCAGATCGTACCAAGGTCATGCCTGCGGCATATTCTTCAGGATAATTCTTACTCAACTCATAGCTGAAGTCCATCCAGACCTCATATTCCAATTCCTGGGCAACGGTATCCACCAGAACCCGGAACCTCTCAGGTGATATTTCAGCTTCCTTCTCACAAAAGGTTAACAACATGGTCAGCCCAATGATGAGCACTAGCACGAATCTTATTTTCATTACATCCTCTTTTCTATCATTTCAATATTGCTTAAAATTGTGTCAAATATTTAAATACAGTGGGAGCCATCCAAGACCTTCCATATTGATCTGCAAATCCCACATGTCCCCCTTGATCAGTCAAGAATGTGGTTACGTTTCCCACTGATTGATGCGGCATCGATGCTTCGGGCACAAATGGATCATCCCTTGAGGCCAGATAAAGTGTGGGCACAGGGATATCCTTCAAACAGTTTTTTGAACTCATTTCAGCATAATAGTGAGAAGCATCTCTAAAGCCATGGATAGGGGCCGTAGCGGCATTGTCCAGATCCCAGAAGGTCTTGGCTTTGGCCAGCTCAATAGCCATACTGTCATCAGCGATTATTTCTGCTTTGAGGTGATATTTTTCCAGGAGGGTCCTGCGGAATCTGGCTACATAGACCCGACTAAAGCCTTTGCTCATAAAATCTGCTGATGCACCCAGATCGAGAGGTGTTGAAATGATGGCAGCTGCCTTCACACGTTCCTCAGAATTTCCTTTGGCCAGGTAATGGGCAATCTGACTTCCGCCAAGAGAGATACCCAGAAGATACACCTTTTGATTGATTCCCATGGCAGGCAATCTTTTATCCAGAAAATACTCTATATCCTGATAGAAACCGGCATGGTAGAATTGTCTGCGTCTGTTGATGAGACCCCCACAGCTGCGCATATGTAGCACAACGCCACGCCATCCTCGTTTACTGCACTCGTTCATGAACAGACGGGCATAACGACTATGTGAACTCCCCTCCATCCCATGAACAAGCACCACAAGCGGGGCTTCAGGCTCAGCGTCAACCCAATCTGCGGCAATGATGTCACCATCTGGAAGATTCAGAATCTCGCGCCGATAATTCGGCAACTTGACAGACATCAGCAGGGAAGCAAAAACGGATTGAAAATGGCCATTGGGCAGCCAGCCAGCAGGTTTAAAAGGGCTTGGTTGAAATTTCTTCATCGATTTGAAAATAGTCGTCAAAGGTCTTGAGGCAACCCTGTATAAAAATTGAATACTTCCAGGTGAGTTGATTGCGTTTTGCACCAATTCCTTTCAGGGCAGATGGTTCAACGGAAATTCATAGTGATTTTCTCACCACCAATCTGAGCATTCCAAATGTTCTTGAAATCAGCCAGGCTTACCCAAATCCGTTCAGCCATGGCACAACCATTCCCGTGACGGTAGGTAACGCAGGATTTTATATCCTCAGTATTTTTAATACCAGAAGACAGGTGGTCTTCTCCAAAGCTAATTCGATGGACGTCAGGGGAAAATTTAATTTTCTCTGGTCAGGCCAGGATAGCCATGGGAATGACTTGAATTCAGGAAGTTATATATATCAGATTAGAAGTGGCTCTGCAAATATAGCAGCTGGTAAACTCCTGATGCTCAAATAGGTTTACTTCCCTAAATACTGATCCACAGCTCCCACAATATTAAAGATCGCTTCATTGTCTACCTGGTAGGAAGTATTTACATAGTCATTTTCAGCGTTGACTACATATTCTTTCTCAAAAGTCTCACCATTTTGAATAATTTCCTTCAGGGCTGATATCAGCAATTCCGCATCTTCCATGGTTGAATACAGACCAAAACTAGCTCTAACCATGCCGGCTTTACGCATAAATTCTGGACTCATATTAATAAAATCGATTTCTCCAAATTCAGCTTCCAGATCCACTGACATCATTTCCTTGACATAGGGATGGGCACAAAAGCACTGATTTCTCACAGCAATATTGAAATAATCGTTCAGAAGCGCAGCGACAAGGCCATGATCCATTCCTCGAACATTAAAGGAAATTGAAGCAGCCCGGGGACAAACCTCCAGGTTAGAACCACCGTAGATCAGAATTTCTGGAATATCTGCCATGCCTCGGATGGCTACTTCTAATACTTTATCCTCCTCTTCCATGAGGGTTTGCATGCCAATGCGATCAAGAATCTCAATGGTGGTAGCCAGGGCAATGGCACCGGGGATGTTGGGGGTTCCTGCCTCCTCCCTGTCAGGGAATGTTTCTTTCACTGTATAGCGATCCTCCAATACGCGTTCCACCATACCCCCACCTACTTCTTCAGGCTCAATAGCAAGCAAGTGATCCTTGCGCGCGACCACGACCCCGGGTGATCCAGGTGTGTAGGTTTTATGACCGGAGAAGACGAGGGCATCAATACAGGCATCAGGATCATCAGGATAAAACATTTTAGTGGGAAGGTGTGCCACACTCTGGGCGCCGTCCACCATGAGGAGTGCACCATGTTTATGAGCGAGGCGAGCGATATCATGGATGGGATTTATAATCCCGGTCACGTTGCTTACAGCAGTTATGGAAACATAGGCAATCTTGCCAGCCCCTTTTTGAAGGGCTTCTTCCAATTTTGGAATACTGATACACATCTTGTTCTCATCCAGACCGTCTATGGGCACATGATAAACATGTTTCATATGCTTACGATGGGGCAAGTCATTAGAGTGATGTTCCATGATGGAAATGATGGCAGTGTCCTTCTCAGGACGCACATCGCGGAAGACACGTGCCATTCTATTGATACCAGCAGTCGTACCTGATCCAGTGAAAAAGCAGGTATATATTTCAGGATCTGCACCGAGGAAGGACAGTATCCTTTCATGGGCCCAGGCGTAAGCAGCAGTGGATATATGAGCGGAGTGATGGAGCTTGCTATGTGTGTTGGAATAATGCTTCATGAAATCTGCAGTGATGTTTGCCGCTGGGCGCAGCATGAGTGAGCTGGCCGTGGAATCCAGATAAATTCTTCTGGTTTTCTCACCATGTACCGTTTCGTATAGAGTATCCAGACCAATAAAATCTGAACGAATTTTATCTAGGAGTGCTTTGCCAGTTACAGATTTTTCAGATGATCTCATTCTTGAACTCCCAATTGATATTTCATGAATTGACAAGCCATGTTAGGCCTGAGTATACTCTAGCACAGGCATGACAAATTATTGCAGTTCCTCGTGATTCGTAATAAAAAAGAGGAGGCCATCCAATGGACCGCCCCCAGGTAATACTATATGAATTAAATAATATCTATTTAAGCAGCATCATTTTTACGATTTGATCTGAACCTGCAACAGTAATACAGGCAAAATAGATACCGGTTTCAACTGCCTGGGATGAAGCGTCGGTGCCATTCCATTGGTAGTGGTAGGTATCAGGTGCAAGTTCTGACTGAACCAGACTATTCACTTCCTGTCCAAGAATATCATAAATGGTCAGGGTGACGAAACCATGAGTGGGAATCCCAAACTCAATGGTAGTCAATGGGTTGAATGGGTTTGGATAATTCTGCTTCAGGTTGAGCATTTGTGGAATTTGATACTCATCAACGCGTGTAGGACTAGGATCGTAGAAACCAGTTCTCTGGAAGTTACCACGTGCTGTCGACCAGTAAGAACCAGCAGCTGATAATGTTTTGAGATTGATTATGGTAAGGTCATTATCTGTTCCTACCACGATTTCCAGAGTTCCATCTTGACTTAGATCTGCCACGGTTGGTGTACCGCGAACGGGTCCATCCATTGGAATTGGGAAAAGTCCAAAGTGACTGCCATCAATATTGAAGATATACAGTTCGCTTGAATTTGAACCCACAATGATTTCAGGTACTTCATCATTGTCAACAACAACGGAACAGAAAAGTCAACTTGTTCCACTGATTGTAGACCCTCTGCTAATGTGATGGTTGTTCCTGATGAGCTGGGAAACATATCGCGCATGACATTTTCGTGATCGGGATAGCCATTGCTACCCATATAGTACAGGCCATCTTGAACCAAAACCACGTGAAGGGTATAGGTTCCATTTACACCGGTTTCAGGATCAAGGGTAACGAGAAGACTTTCATTGCCACTCTGATAATCAAAGTTACCGGCCAGGCTTAGAGCGAGAGGTGCAGTGGTTGCAGCATTGGTCAAAATGTGATTCTGCCAAGTTGTAGTGCTACCGCCATCCGTTACACCATCAATAGTCATCCATGGAACCCATTGGACAGAATAGTATGTCTGTCGAGCATTTCCATCGGCACTATTGTAAGTGTAATGGATCGGTTCCAGACCACGACATGTGGTAGTTAATTTGTGTGTGAGTTGTAGGATTATTTTGTTGGAACACGTCCAACTGAGACCCTGCGGGTCCACATGAAGGTCAGCCAGCATTGGTAAAATATTCGGCTAATACCAGTCTTTCGGCAGTATGCCCAAGTGCGAATAATGCAAGCAGTATCATCACTACGCTTGCACTTCTGTTTTTGATCATAATCTCTCCATTTGAATATTATTACTTGCCAGAGTACAGCATGTCATTAGCTAGAAAATCAAGGGGCTCTGCGCCACCACAAAGCCCTTTGTAAAACATTTGTTAACAAACTTTAATAAATCTGATGAATGCCTATGTAGAGGCCTCCAGTTTTTTCCTCTCAGCGCGGCTCTCAATCAATGAATACAGAACTGGCACTACAATGAGTGTTAAGAAAGATGAAACCGCCAGACCAAAGATCAGACTTACTGCCAGAGGTCTCCAATATTCGGCTCCACCCGCCAGATTCAAACTCAGGGGAATCATACCTGCCAGTGTCGTCACTGTTGTCAGAATGATCGGCCGCAGTCTGTTCCTGCCAGCTTTAATTAACGCTTCGCGAACCAGCAAGCCCTCCCTGCGCAAATCGTTTACATAGGAAATGAGAACAATGGCGTCATTCACCACAACTCCCATGAGGGCAACCACTCCAAAGAAAGCCATGATGCCAAAAGGAACGCGGGTAATCATGAGTCCAAAGATAACACCGATAAAAGATAATGGGATGGCCAGACCGATGATCAAGGGTTGTTTGATGGATTGAAACTGAGCGCTGAGAATGATCATGATGATGATAAATCCAATGATCATGGCTCTTCCCAGACTGACAAATGACTTAGTAGCCTCATCCTGAATTCCTCCATACTCTACGGTGACCCCATTGGGTACAGCCAGTTTAGCCAGGAAGGGATCCATACGCCGACGAATATCAGTGGCATCCACTCCCTTGGCCAGGTCGCAGGAAACTGAAATATTGCGCTTGAAATCCTGGTGTTTGATGAGCGATTCACTACTGCCCAGCTCCAGGGAGGCAACATTCTCAAAAGGAATCATCTGACCCATCTGGTTCATGATATTCAGATTTCGAATGGCATCGACCGCATCATCACCGTCTGTGTCCAAGCGAACCACCACGGGAATATCCTCGAGACCATCTGTATAGGTGGTTGCCTCCAGGCCGATCATGGCTGCAGCCAGCGTATTGCTAATCTCTTGACTGGAAAGTCCATAACTGGCGGCACGATCATGATCCACCACTGCCTGAAACTCAGTTCTGCGGACACCCAGACTGGATTCTACATTCAAAGCTCCCTCAACAGTTGCCAGATTCCGTTTGATCTGTTCAGCCACAAATCCAAGGGCATCAAGATCATCACCACTTACATCGATAACCACATTACTGGCAATGGGAGGGCCTTCAGCGATGGTTTGAAGCGTAATGCTAACTCCTGGCCAACGCGATAGCTTGGCATCCATGACCTCCATCAAATCTTCGACAGATGTATCACGATCCCGTGCATCCACAAGATCCACATTAATTTGACCAATTTCAGCTCCCTTGCCCCCACCCTGAGCTACGCGCAGATTCTGCACACCACTTTCACCAACGGTGGAGACAATTCGATCGACTTCATCGAAGCTTAATAAATATTCTTCGACAACTTTCACCACAGAATCCGTATAATCGAGTTGGCTGCCGGCCGGTGTGTTAATATCGACAATAATCCTGGGTTTGGGTACTTTGGGGAAAATTTGCAGCTTCACCAGCTTGGTATCGCTGACTGTAGAAATACCTACGATAGCGATGGACATGAAGAAAACGACTGTGATACCAGCGATCACAAGGAGTCTATGGTTCAAGGCTATGTTCACCATTCTGGTATAGAGACGCTTGCCGATCCATTCACCACTGAGCATGCCGGCTCGTTTCGTGACCGTCATCATTTTTGACGCCAGAACAGGAATGAGGAAATGATCTGCCAGAAAAGCCCCAAACAGACTAAATATCACCACTTTGGGAATCACTGATAAAAACTGACCCATAGTCCCTGACATGTAAATGATGGGCGCAAAAGCTACCATGGTTGTCAATACTGATGTTAAAATGGGGATACCCACCTCATCAACGGACTGCATGGCGGCTGCCTTCCGGCTCAAGCCTTCCTCCATATGTCGATAAGTTGACTCTGCTACAATAATGGCTCCATCCACAACAACACCCAGCACGATAATCAGACCAAACATGGAGATACTGGTCCTGGCTAAATCGAAAACATACATCGCAGGGAAGGAGGTCATGAGTGCAAAGGGCAAAGCCAGGGATACAATCAGGGCATTTTTAAATCCGATTCCTGCGAAGAGTACAATAATGACAAATAAGATTCCCCA